>JGI12104J13512_1000146_pt1 | contig 69692 bp, 60 predicted proteins | sample TerdegcTABiofilm_FD_13512 | JGI IMG/M metagenome (IMG submission 13512)
CTTAACTACGTCCCCGCATAAATGGTAGGCGGAACAGGTTTTGAACCTGTGACCCCCGGCTTGTAAGGCCGATGCTCTCCCGCTGAGCTACCCGCCCACAGTGGCTTAATATATCAACTCCTGTTCTAAATGTCAAACATCAATCTTCTAAAAAAGGGGTTAGGCTATCTCTGCCTCTTCCTCATATATAAGTATAGGGCGGTCATTATTTAAGATAACCTCTTCGCTGACAACACATTCCTTTACGTTTGACATAGATGGTATCTCATACATGATATCAAGCATGACCTTCTCCATTATCGCCCTTAGGCTCCTGGCACCTGTCTTCTTTCTCATAGCCTCTTTTGCTATTGCCCTTATTGCACCCTCAGTAAAGGTAAGCTTGACATTCTCAAGCTCAAAGAGCTTCTTATATTGCTTTGCTATGGCATTCTTTGGCCTCTTCAATATCTCTACAAGGGCATCCTCGCTCAACTCATCGAGGGTCGCAATGATAGGTAGCCTGCCTATGAACTCAGGGATCAGACCATATTTAAGTAGGTCTTCAGGCTGTATGTCTTTAATAAGATCAGAGTATCTCTTGTCTCTACCGCCTTCAACATCCACGCCAAATCCTATCCCCTTCTTGCCGATCCTGTTGGCTATTATGGAGTCTATCCCATTAAATGCACCACCGCAGATAAAAAGTATCTTGGATGTATTAACCCTTATGTACTCCTGTTGAGGGTGTTTTCTGCCGCCTTTTGGAGGCACGTTCGCGATTGTCCCTTCTATAATTTTAAGAAGTGCCTGCTGAACCCCTTCTCCAGATACATCCCTTGTAATGGAGGGGCTGTCTGTCTTTCTTGATATCTTATCTATCTCATCAATGTAGACAATGCCCTTTTCAGTCTTTTCCACATTATAATCAGCAGCCTGGAGAAGATACAGAATGATGTTTTCCACATCCTCACCTACATACCCTGCCTCTGTAAGGGTTGTGGCATCTGCTATAGTAAAGGGCACATGGAGAACCTTTGCAAGGGTCTGTGCAAGGAGTGTCTTTCCTGAACCCGTGGGCCCTATAAGGAGTATATTACTCTTCTGTATGTCCACGTCATCGAATTTTGTCTTTGTCTCAATCCTTTTGTAATGATTATACACAGCAACAGAGAGAACCTTTTTAGCATAATCCTGTCCAATCACATACTCATCAAGAAGTCTATAGATCTCATTTGGTTTGGGTATAGCTGATTTTATATAATCAAGTCTTTCCTTTTTAACCTCTTCCTGAATAATCTCATTACAAAGCCCTATACATTCGTCACAGATATATACCATAGGACCTGCTATGAGTTTTTTAACCTCATCCTGGCTCTTTCCACAAAAAGAACAATGCAATTTTATTGTCCTCCCGTTTTTTTTAATCATTTATTAACCTCTTTTCTACAATTTCATCTATTATACCATATTCCATTGCCTGATGTGCTGTCATATAAAAATCCCTCTCTGTATCCGCCTCAATCCTTTCAGGGGGCTGGCCAGTATGTATTGTAAATATATTATTTATCTCCTGGCGCATCCTTAGAATCTCCTTTGCCTGAATGTTTATATCTGTAGCCTGTCCCTGCACACCACCCAGGGGCTGATGGATAAGTATTCTTGAGTGAGGAAGGGCAAACCTTTTGCGCTTTGCTCCGCCAGCAAGCAAAACAGCACCCATGCTTGCTGCCTGACCAATACACATGGTGACAACCGATGGCTTTATGTACTGCATTGTATCATAGATGGCAAGACCGCTTGTTATAATACCACCAGGGCTGTTTATATAGAGGTATACATCTTTTGATGGGTCTTCGGATTCGAGAAATAATAGCTGGGCTATGATAATATTTGCCACATTATCATCGATCGCTGAACCAAGGAAAATTATTCGCTCCTTTAAAAGTCTTGAATATATATCATAGGCCCTTTCTCCTCTTCCATCCTTTTCTATTACTATTGGAATAAGGGTCATGCTGTCTCCTTTATAATAGCCTGGTCCTTTAAAAAGTTAAGAGTCTTTTCTTCTAGTATAACACCTTTTAGGTTATCAATGAGATTATTTCTCTCGTAGAAACCCATTATATCTGTATACGGTCTCCTTGAGTCCTGGGCAATTCTCTTGATTCTTTCCTCTACATCCATATCCTCCACCTTAATCCCTTCTCTCTCAGCAATCCTGGCAAGCAATATATCTGTTTTTATCTTTGTCTTAGCCTTTTCCTCAAAATCTTTCCTAAGGGTGCTTTCGATATTCAACTTTATATCCTCTGTAACACCCTCTGAGGGATATCTTGTCTTTGCATCCTCTAGCATGGATTCCACCTTACTTTCGAGATACCTCTTCGGGATGGGTATATCAATGCCCTCAAGGATCTTATCTACAATCTTCTGATATATAACCCTGTTCCTTGACCTCTCTTTTTCTTTTATTAGCTCCTCCCTAATGTTTTCCTTCATCTTATCTAGATTGTCAAAATCCATGTCCCTTGCAAAATCATCGTCCAGTTCAGGTAAGATCTTATATCTCACCTCTTTTACATGGAGCTGAAATTTGACTTTTTTACCGCATATATCCTTATCAGGGTAATCATCAGGAAAATCTATGAAAAACTCTTTATCCTCGCCTATCTTCAATCCATATATCTCGTTCTCAAACTCCGGTAAAACAGATGAAGAGCCGAGCTCAATAGGATATGAGTCTGCCTTAACCTCTTTTATGGGTTTACCATCTAAAAACCCCTGATAGCTTATGACAACAAAATCACCCTTCTGTGCACCCTCATCATTACCTCGCATCCTCATCTCGGCATGAAGTAGCCTTATATTTTCTAATCTTGCATTGACCTCGTCATCACTTACAGTTATAGGCTCAGCCTCAACCTCTATGCCCTTATAATCAGGAAGATCAATATCAGGGACGACCTCACACTCAAGGACATAACCACTTAGTTCATTTTCCTCAATGAAACTCAATATGGGTTCGCCTAAGGGTCTAACCTTTGACTCTTCAAGGGCGTCAAGCATGGTGCTATTGACCAGTCTTTTTTTAAGCTCATCCTCAATGTAATCCTTGTAATATGCTGTGATTATATTTCTCGGAACCTTGCCAGGTCTAAATCCTTTAATCTTCGCCTGCCTTTTTAGTTCATCGTATATCTTTTCCTCTATTTTTCTTATATCATCCCCAGAAAACGTGACCTCAATTTTTTTTGTAACAGTATCAATGACCTGGACATCAACCTTCATTAAATCCTCCGATAGATTAAAAAATCAAGTGTATTATAAAACACAAAACTATATTATTCAATAATTTCCTGTTTGAATGACGGTTAAATTAACTGAAATAGCCCCTTGCTGTTCTGCAAAAGGCTATACAATCTTAAAAAGGTTATTTTCTTTGTTTTAAAACATATGGATAGTGTTTGTTTATGGCTAAACTACAGTTCAGGTGGTAATGATTTTAACTGATCAAGGGAGAATACCGGCCCATCCTTGCATACATATTTAGAGCCAATATTACATCTACCACAGATACCTATACCGCACTTCATCCTCTTTTCAAGGGTTGTTATAATCTGTTCATCCTTGAAGTTCAGCTTTACAAGATTCTGTAGGACAAATTTTATCATGATTGGTGGACCGCATGTAATAGCAATGGTATCTTTAGGGGATGGCGCTATCTCATTAAGCACTGTAGGGACAAAGCCTGTTCTTTTGTCCCATCCTGGGTATTCTGTATCTACAGTCAGTATAAGATTCACATCTGATCTTGATTCCCAATCCTTTAGGTCGTCTTTATAACAGAGATCTGGTGGGGTCCTCGCACCATATAAGATAGTTATATCATCATAGTCCTTACGATTATCAAGCATAAAGAGTATAAGGGTTCTCAGTGGGGCAAGTCCTATGCCACCACCTATAAATAGTATCCTCTTTCCCTTCATCTTTTCATAGGGGAACCAGTTTCCTAATGGGGCACGGACGCCTATCTGGTCACCTACATAGAGTTCATGAATTGCAGATGTAACCTCACCTGCCTTCATAACACTAAACTGAAGATACTCCATCCTTGTAGGCGGAGAATTTATAACAAAGGTTGATTCACCAACACCAAAGACTGATAGCTGACCAACCTGTCCTGGTTCAAATCTAAAGCCCTTCATCTTTTCGGGGTCGTTGAAGACTACATGAAAAGATTTAATATTTGGTGTCTCTTCGATAATGTTTGTTATAGTGGCTAATTCAGGCAGGTAAGGATTCTTCATGCCTTTCCCCCATTAGATGTTAAATTTGACTCTTCTGGATTTGTTTCGCTTAGGTCATCAACAATCTTACTTATATCTACTGATACAGGGCAGTATCTTATACATCTGCCACATCCACAGCATGCAATTACACCGTTATATTTTTCAGGATAATAGACAAATTTATGGCCAACCCTGTTTTTAAACCTGTTAAATTTTGTAGGTCTTGGGTTATGACCACTTGCCTCAAGGGTAAAGTGAAAGAACATACATGCATCCCAGGTTCTTATCCTCTCACCCTCTTTTAGTCTTGCCTCATCAGTTATATTAAAACAATAACAGGTGGGGCATAGGAAGGTGCATGCTGCACAACTTACACATTTACTCAGTGATCGTTCCCAGAACCCGTCATCATTAAAAATCTTTTGTGATATCTGAGGCTTACCTGTTTTTGTAAAGGGATTTTTGACCTTCTGTTTTGTATCTTCCTGTTTTTTTTGTGCCTCCTGGAGGTATCCCTGACCGCTTTCTATGAGGCTGGACTGCAACATTGCCTTTCCTTTTTCTGTTACAGGCTCTAGGACATAGCCATTTGCCAATTCTGTAATTAATATGTCTGAACCTTCCTTATCAGCAGGCCCTCCGCCGACGGCTACACAAAAACATCCAGGGGATGGTGCCGAACATGCAAGACCTATTATCAATGTCTTTTCGCGTCTTCCTGTATAATAGGGATCAGGTATATCAGAATCCTTATAGACTCGGTCAAGGATATTAAAACCCTTTGCATCACAAGGTCTTGCACCAAAGATCACGGTATCTCTGAAATCCATTTTTTCTTCAAGTTTTACATCAACCTTATCAGGATTTTCCGCTTTCTTTAAAAAAGAATAGCTAAAAAGTGTTTCACACTGAGGAAATATCACTGATTTTGGTGAAAGATTAGCGGGTCGGTCAAGGCATATCTCTCTTCCCTCTATAAATGGTTTAAAGGAGACTATATCATCCTCTACAACAGGTGCATATACAGAATATCTCCCTGAAAGTTCCTTTAAAAATGCCTGTAAATTCTCTTTTTTGAGAAAACCTATCTCTATCATCCGATCTTATGCTCCTTGATTTTCAACTCATCTACATTAAATGTATACATTGGAGGCTTATCATCAGGATTTATACCGGGGACGTAATCAAACAATTCTTTCATATCGAGGTTTATCTTTCTCTTCAGCTTGTTTACCGGTATGCCCATTGGGCAGACCCTTTCACATTCACCGCATTCCACACACCTACCTGCAAGATGCACAGCATGGATAAGATGGAACATAAACTTCTCCTGTGTGGTGAGCTTTTGGCTTATCCAGTGCGGTTCACGGGTCTCAGCTATACAACTGTCTTGGCATATACACATAGGACATGCATTTCTACAGGCATAACAGCGTATGCATCGGTCAAACTCTTTCAACCAATATTGAAGTTTTTCTTCGGGTGTTTTCTTATCAAATTCTACAATATCCGCATAGACACTTTCCTGTGGTTTGTCTGATTTTATTGGGTCCCCAATAAGATAGTCATAGATAACCGGCGTAGGATACTGACATGTCTTGCATTTATCAGGCATTATATCTACCATTGCAACGGTTTTGTCGCCTTTGTCAGTCTTAACTGTTATTTTCCCTTCATTCTCGAAAACAACATCCTCTATATTTGCGTAGTCTATAGCCTTTGATAATCTTTTTACACTTATTATGCCCTTGCATGGAATGCCAATAATCTTTATATTATCTCTGTTTATAAGACCTTCCTGCATATACTGGACAATAGTCCTACTGTCACATCCCTTTACAACTACACCGACTTTTTTCTTAAGCGATGGAAGATACGTTGCCAAATTATGGACACAGGTAGGATTCCAAATCAGTTCATCTACCTGCTCTGGTGTATCTATGAAAAAGGGTGTTGTATGGATCTTATCAAAGCCCTCTGTATATCCTATTACAACATCCACCTCTTCTAATACTTTTTTTACAACATCTCTCAGCATCTCTATTGACACGCTTTAAGCCTCCCTTTTAAGATTCAACGGGCCTAGCCTATGGATTACCTCTGTAAAATCTCGAACTGTTTGCTGCCACCTTGCACCCTCAGACGCAGATATCCATGTATAATGGAATCGCCTGTTGTCTATACCCAAAAAGGAAAGGAGCCTCTTTAGCATCTCAAGCCTTCTTCTTGCATAGAAATTACCATCTGAATAATGACAATCCCTGGGATGACAACCTGACACTAAAACACCATCTGCACCATTTAAAAGTGCCTTTACCACAAAAAGAGGGTTCACCCTTCCTGAACATGGAACCCTGATGATGCGGAGGTCAGTTGGCTGTTTAAAACGACTGACACCGGCAGTATCAGCACCGCCATATGAACACCAGTTACAAAGAAATCCTACTATCCTTAATTCTCCCTTAGGGTCTACCCCAGACATACTGCATTAACCTCCGCCAATATCTGGTTATCTGTAAAATGCTGTAATTGTATGGCACCACATGGGCAGGTAGATGTGCATACACCACAGCCAGCACAGACTGTCTCTATAACATCAGCAACTATCCTGCCGTCTCTTAATTCCTTCTCCTTGATTGCCTGGAAAGGACATGTTCGGACGCATTTTAGGCACCCTACACACCTATTAATATCAACCCTTGCAACTGCTGGGTCTGATTCAAGCATATCCTTTGAGAATAATGCCAAAACCTTGCTTGCTGCTGCGCTACCCTGACTGACTGATGCAGGGATGTCCTTTGGTCCCTGACATGCACCAGCAAGAAATACACCGGATGTATTCGTCTCCACAGGCCTTAACTTAGGATGGCTCTCCACATAGAATCCAAATGTATCATAGGATATATGGAGCTTTTCTGCGAGCCTCGATGCATCAGGGTTTGAGAGGACCGCTGTCCCAAGGACTACCAGATCTGCCTCTATCTCAACCTGGGTCCCCAATAGTGTATCAGCGCCTCTTACCACCATCTTATTGCCTTTAGGATATATCCTTGATACACGGCCTCTTACGTATTTAACGCCATAGTCCTCCTGAGCCCTTCGGGTAAATTCATCGTAGCCTTTACCAGGGGACCTGATATCCATATAAAAGACATACGACTGTGAATCTGGTATATGGTCTTTGGTTAAAATTGCCTGTTTTGCAATATACATACAGCAGAAATTAGAGCAGTATGGAATCCCTATTGATTTATCCCTTGACCCAGCACAGGCCACAAAGACTACTGTTTTTGGCTCTGTGTGGTCTGATGGTCTGAGGATATGCCCTGCAGTGGGACCAGAGGCGTTCAAAAGTCTTTCATATTGAATACCTGAAATGACATCAGGATAACGTCCACCACCATATTCAGGAAGCCTTTCAAGGTCGAGAAGGCTATACCCAGATGCAGCTATAATTGCCCCAACCTCTTCTGTAACTATCTCATCCTCCATCTCATAATTTATTGCCTTGGTTGGGCATATCTTTGCACAGACACCGCACTTTCCCTTTGTAAAATGTCTGCAATAGTTAGGGTCTATCTTTGCCTTCTTAGGGATTGCCTGGGGAAATGGAATATTTATTGCCTTTGTAGGTGCTACACCAAAATTAAAGTAATCATAGGCATTCTTTGATGGACACTTCTCCATACATGCACCGCAACCTGTGCATTTTGTCCAGTCCACATAGGTAGCCTTTTTCCTTATCTTTACCTGATAATTACCTACATATCCCTTTATGTCCTCTATCTCTGAGTAGGCATAAAGTTTTATCTTATCATGCTGTGCCACATCCACCATCTTGGGTCCAAGGATACATATAGAACAATCTATGGTGGGGAATGTCTTGTCAAGCCTTGCCATCATACCGCCCACACTTGGGCTCTTCTCAACAAGGATAATCTCAAGACCACCATCTCCACAGTCGAGGGCTGCCTGCATGCCGGCTACGCCACCGCCAATAACAAGAACCCTTTTATTTATCTTAAAGGATGATGAAAAAAGAGGCCTATCCTGCATAACCTTGGCAACTGCCATAGTTACTACATCTATTGCCTTTTTTGTGTTTGCCTCTTTGTTTTCGCCAACCCATGATATGTGCTCGCGGATATTAGCCATCTCAAAATAGTATTTGTTTAGCCCTGCTTTTTCGATTGTCCTTCTGAATGTAAGTTCATGCATCCTGGGCGAACAGGCAGCCACTACAATCCTGTTGAGATTATACTGTTTGATTGCCTGTTTGATCTCGTCCTGTCCTGGCTCTGAACAGGTATACATATATGTTGTTGCATGTGCCACCCCAGGGATTTTCCTTATCTCTTCGGCAACTGTCTTTACATCTACAGTTCCTGCTATGTTGTTACCACAATGGCAAATAAAGACACCAACCCTCATCTATGGGTTCTCCTCTTCTGCTGTCTCTTGTTTTTTAACTTCTTTCTTTTTTGCACTCTGCTGCTGTTTCATCTGTTCGTGTTGTTCCTTTGTGATACGGGAACGGGCAAAGCGATCGGCGTTTACAATCAGCTTATCCAATCCAACCTCTTTTGGTGAATAACCAAAGGCAAGGCCCATTATCTGGGAGAAATATAAGACAGGGATGTTGTAGTTAGTCCCGGCTGTCTGGTTTATCTGTTCCTGTCTCAGATCAAGGTTCTGCTGACACAGAGGGCATGCAACAGCTATGCAGTTTGCCCCTGCATCAATTGCCATGGCAATAACCTTGCTCGATAGTTTATTTACCATCTCTTTTTTTGGCACACCAAATGCAGCCCCACAACACTCCACCTTAAAGGCAAAGTCGCAGACCTCGATCCCCAGTACAGATATTATCCTATCCATTGATATGGGGTTTTCAGGGTCATCAAACTGGGCTATCTTAGGGGGTCTGTTGGTGATACAACCATAATATGGGGCAACCTTCATATCAGGGATGATATGGGTTACCCTTTTTGCGATCTCATCTAAACCAACATCTTCATAAAGGACCTGAAGTGTTGATTTTGCATAGACACCGCAATCATACCTTTCATCAAGAAGCGTATTGACTCTTTCCTTGAACCCTTCATCCTGCTCCATGAAATATTGTGCCTTCTTAAAGGCCATAAGACATGCAGGACAGGGGGCGGTCACTGTATCCAGCCCCATCCTCTCAATTATAGACAGATTCCTTGCAGCTAGGGCTGCCGCAAAGACATGGTCTATAGTATGGGCAGGGGTAGAACCACAACAGCTCCAGTCATCAGGCTCAACATAGTTCACACCCAGGGCATCAAAAATCAGCCTCACGGACTTATCATACTCCATTGCGGTCCCTTCAAGGGAACAACCTGAATAATATGCGTATCTCTTATCAGCCATGTTTCTTTAAGCTTTCCTGATATCTTTCGTATATCTTTGCCACTTTATCGCTTCCCTTAATCTTTTTAGGCAAAAAATGTATCTTATTATGCGCCAGAACCTTGGGGCCTAAATCCGAATCTGCAAAAAGGTGTCCTGATTTGAGATTATATGAGATCAGCGTCCCCACCTCATATAATCTTCCAAATTTTTTAACTGAATCAAGAAAGGCGTCGTAGAATATCTTGATGTCCTTTTCAGATACCTTGTTTTCCCTGCGGGCAATAATCCTGAGGACATCCATGATATGCGCTACATCTATCTCGCACGGACACCTTGTGGTGCAGGTCTCACATGTAGCACATAGCCATATTGCCTTTGATTTAAGAATTGTCTCCTTCTGGCCCACCTGGAGAAGCCTCATGACCTGACTTACCGGATAATCAAAATAGTGGGAGTAGGGACATCCGGCAGTGCAGTTACCACACTGATAACAAAGAGATGGATCCTGACCGCTCTCCTTTTTTACCTCTTCGATAAAATTCCAATCAATACTTTCTGTTAGATTGATGGCATCCATATTCAACTAAACCATCCATTTTTTTATTTGTGAAATCTTTAACACGATTTCAAAATCATTGTCAATATTTTTCTCAATATTTTTAGTTTTCTATAGTGAACAGACCGCATATCTACAAAAATTTTGTTTTTTCAATATGTTACAATAATTAGAAATGCAGCATATTATACAGACCTACTGCTATGCCTTTTAGCTTGAATTTTTTTTCACTATTATAAACCTAACCCTGAACTATTTTCTCTTTTTTTCCTTCTTCTCTTTTATGGCTGCCCTGGCTGCAGCAAGCTTTGCAAGAGTAACCCTGTATGGTGAGCAGCTCACATAATTGAGCCCTATCCTGTGACAAAATTCAACGGAATTAGGTTCACCACCATGCTCACCGCAGATACCTATCTTTAGGTCCTTTCTTGTCTTTCTCCCAAGATCAACGCCTATCTTCATGAGCTTTCCTACACCTTCCTCATCTATCCTCTGAAAAGGGTCATAGGCATATATCCCGTTTTCCACATAAAACCTCAGGAATTTCCCTGCATCATCCCTGCTCATGCCTAGGGTTGTCTGTGTCAGGTCATTGGTCCCGAAGGAGAAAAATTCAGCCTCGCTTGCAATCTCATCAGCCGTAATTACTGCCCTCGGTATCTCTATCATGGTCCCTATCTTGTAATCTATCTCAACCCCATATTTCTTTATTACATTATCAGCCACAGCCAATACTACATCCTTCTGCCTCGAGAGCTCTCTTACAATACCTACGAGGGGTATCATTATCTCTGGCTTAACATCTATGCCTTTTTTCTTTACCTCGCATGCGGCCTCAAAGATTGCCTGTGCCTGCATCTCTGTTATCTCAGGGAATACTATACCGAGTCTACATCCCCTGTGGCCAAGCATAGGGTTTGCCTCATGGAGGCTATTTATCTTTGCGGAGAGCCTTTCATATGGTATATTTGTTGCCTCAGCGAGTGCCTTTATATCCTTTTCTGTATGAGGCAGGAATTCATGCAATGGGGGGTCAAGGGTTCTGATGGTTACGGGAAGACCCTTCATTACCTCGAATATACCGATAAAATCCTTTTTCTGCATAGGAAGGAGCTTTTTAAGTGCCTTTTTCCTACCCTCTAAATCATCGGCAAGGATCATCTCACGGACAGCATCAATTCTGTTACCTTCAAAAAACATATGTTCTGTTCTACAGAGCCCTATTCCTTCAGCGCCAAAGGCAACCGCCACTGCTGCCTGTCCTGGCTCATCGGCATTGGTCCTTATCCCGAGCTTTCTCACCTCATCCGCCCATGACATAAGGAGGGCAAAATCCTGATAAACCTGTGATTCTTCAGGTTTAAGCGTCTTATCTACAAGGACCCTCAATATTTCAGAGGGGATGGTGTTGATCTCGCCAATAAAAACCTCCCCTGTTGTCCCGTCAATGGAGATATAATCACCCTCCTTGATCGTCTTTCCCTTAACAAAAATAGATTTCATTCTATAATCTATATCCAGCTCACCGCAGCCAGCCACACATACCTTTCCCATCTGTCTTGCCACAAGGGCTGCATGGCTTGTCATACCACCCCTTGAGGTAAGTATACCCTGCGCTGCATTCATGCCTCTTATATCCTCTGGTGATGTCTCTATGCGGACGAGGATCACCTTTTCTCCTCTTGCTGCCCATGCCTCAGCATCCTCTGCATTAAATACCACCTTGCCTGTTGCGGCACCCGGACCAGCATTGAGCCCTTTGGTAATCATATTACCTGCTTTTAATGCCCTATCCTTTTCCTTTGGGTCAAATATGGGTCTTAAAAGCTGATTGAGCATCTCAGGCTCTACCCTCATAAGCGCCTCTTCTTTCTTGATTAGTCCCTCTTTCACCATATCCACGGCTATCTTAAAGGCAGAAAATGCGGTTCTCTTCCCTGTCCTTGTCTGAAGCATCCAGAGTTTTCCGTTCTGAATTGTAAACTCTATATCCTGCATATCCCTGTAGTGCTTCTCGAGGATATCCCTTATCCTCAGAAGCTGTTTATAGATGTCAGGCATGACCTCCTCAAGGGACGGCACATCCTTATCACCTTTCTGTTTTATATTGATTGGAAGTGGGGTTCGGATACCCGCAACAACATCCTCACCCTGTGCATTAAGGAGATATTCACCGTAAAAATGGTTCTCTCCAGTTGCAGGGTCTCTTGTAAATGCAACCCCTGTCCCACAGTCATTACCCATATTACCGAATACCATACACTGAACATTTACAGCGGTTCCCCAGTCATCAGGGATATTGTTAAGCTCCCTGTATGCCTTAGCCCTATCATTATTCCATGATTTAAATACCGCACCGATAGCACCCCAGAGCTGTTCATAGGGGTCTTCAGGAAAATCAACGCCTACCCTCTTTTTGATGATCTCTTTAAATTTCTTGACAAGGTCTTTGAGGTCATCTACAGTCATCTCCATATCAAGTCTTATATTTCTCTCTTTTTTCTTTGCCTCTATTATCTCCTCGAAGGGGTCTGCCTCCTCTTTTGACTCAGGCTTTAAACCAAGGACAACATCACCATACATTTGAACAAATCTTCTATAACAGTCATATGCAAATCTTTCATTCTTTGTCTTTTTTGCAAGCCCCTGGACAGTCTCTTCATTGAGACCAAGATTAAGAACCGTATCCATCATACCTGGCATGCTTACCCTTGCCCCCGAGCGGACAGAAAAAAGGAGTGGATTATTGCTGTCTCCAAATACAGAACCCATCTCTTTTTCCACTTTCTTTACGTTCTCTATAACCTCTTCTTTTAGCCCCTCAGGAAATCTCATGCCTGAATTGTAATAAAGTATACACACCTCGGTAGTGATCGTGAAACCAGGTGGAACAGGTATGCCGAGATTTATCATGTCAGCAAGGCCAGCACCCTTTCCGCCAAGCAGATTCTTTAATTTTGAACTACCCTCTGCCTTTTTACCACCAAAATAGTATACATACTTTGCCATGGACCCCTCCTGTTTATTCTATGCGAATTTTTGATAAATCACTGTATCTTAAAAACATATCCTTTATGTTTTTCAACAGGGCAAGCCTGTTATTCTTTATCCTTTCATCCTTATCCATTACAAAGACCTTGTCAAAAAAGTTGTCTATCTTTTCCTTAAAGCCTATGAGAAGAGAGAGTGCCTCTGGATAAAAACCCCTCTCTATCAGCTCAAAAAATTCCCCTCTCTTTGATTCATACATATCAAAAAGCGTTTTCTCTTCATTCTGGGTAAAGATGGTAGGATCTATAATCATGGGCTCTACTATCTGTCTTGTTATATTGAAGACCCTTTTAAAGCCTACCATGAGTTTTTCAAAATCCTCTATGGATTTCTGATTCTCTAATGCCAATAACCGCCTGTAGCCATCATATATATTATCACCTGCTATATCGAGGACACTTTCAACAAAATCCTGTCTCTTGCCCTCCTCAATCATGGAGAATTTAAATCTCGTTTGCATGAACTCTATAAGGGACTGCCCTGTCTCTTTCATTGAAAGCCTGTGTGGGATTTCCGCACCGGCATTATAGGCATGCTCTATGAGGCTACCTAATTTTATATTGAAACCTTTATCTATTATTATCTTTATTATACCCAGCGCCTGCCTTCTTAATGCATATGGGTCAAGATTGCCTGAGGGCACAATCCCCACTGAAAAGAATGAAACAAGGGAGTCTATCTTATCTGCTATGGCTATAATAGACCCCAACATAGTCTCAGGAAGACTGCTGTTTATGCCTGACGGCAGATAATGTTCCTCGATTGCCCTTGCAATCTCCTCATCGTAGCCCTGGATATAGGCATAAATCCTGCCTATGGTGCCCTGCAGTTCAGGAAACTCTCCTACCATATGGGTTAGCAGGTCTACCTTTATAATGCGGACAGCCTTATCTAATCTTTCAATATCAGCATAATTGAGAACATGGGCAAGATGTCTTCCTATAATTAAAACCCTATCAACCTTTTCCCTGAGTGTGCCAATTTTTACATGAAACACAATAGATGATAATCTTTCATAGAGATCATCGAGGATGACCTTTTTGTCCTCTTCAAAGAAGAAACTAGCGTCTGCAAGTCTTGCCTTCAACACCTTCTCGTTGCCTTTTATAACATTTAAATCACTGGCAGGGAGCGTATTGGCAAAGAATATAAAATACGGCATTAGATTTTTCTCTGTATCCTCGATGGGGATATATTTCTGATGGCTCTTCATTACATTTATAAGGACCTCTTTTGGTATGTTGAGAAATGATCTATCAAAGCCCCCGGCTAGGGGATAGGGGTACTCTGTGATATATAATATCTCCTTTAGAAGCTCAGGGTCACGGACTGCAGTTCCCCCAACCTTTTTCTCTATATCCCTGATGCCCCTAAGGATTATATCCATACGCTCTGACTCGTCAACAATGATGTAATGCTCCCTGAGCTTATCCCTGTATTCTTTTGGGTTTGTGATCTCTATAGGACCCCTTGAAAGAAATCTGTGACCATATGTAAAACTACTGCTTTTTACATCCGCTATCTCAACACCTACTGGCATACCATTAAAAAGCACAAGAAGCCACTGTATAGGTCTGGCATATTCAAAGGATTCATTGCCCCATCTCATCTTCTTCTGAAAGGGTATCTTAGATATTACATCCTTTAATAAGTCAGGCAGAACCCCTGCTGATGGCATGCCTTTCTCTGTCTTTTCAACGGTTATAAACTCAACACCATCCTTTATAGCCCTCTTAAGTTCACTAACAGACACACCCTGCGATTTTGCAAAGCCTATAGCTGCCTTTGTGGGGTTTCCTGATTCATCATACGCCCTGCTCGCAGGGGGACCGAACTTTACTATCTTTGTCTCTTCCTGTTTGTCTGCCATGTCTTCGACAATAACAACAAGCCTCCTGGGCGTGCCCTGGATATAAATATTACCGTAGCCTATCCTTGCCTGGCTCATACCTTCCTTCAGAAATCTTATCGCTCCATCCTTTGCAGGCTCTATAAACCTTGCCGGAATCTCCTCTGTCCCTATTTCAAGTAGAAAGTCTCCCATTGAAATACCTTTTTTGTCTGTTATGTGGTTGTTTTAAGAAGAGGAAAACCCATCTCTTCCCGTTTTTTTACATATAACTCAGCGCATATCTTGGCAAGATTTCTTACCCTGCCTATATAATTTGCCCTCTCTGTAACACTGACTGCACCCCTTGCATCGAGAAGATTGAAGATATGGGAACACTTGAGGCAGTAATCATAGGCAGGAAATACAATGCCTCTACCCTTTGCAAGCCTCTCACCCTCTCTTTCAAATACATCGAAGAGGCTCCTCAGCATGGACGGGTCTGATTCCTCAAAGTTATAGATGGAAAACTCTCGTTCAGATTCAAGGAAGACATCCCCATAGGTAATATCCCTGTTCCATCTGATATGAAAGACATTATCCACATCCTGGAGATACATAGCTATCCTCTCGATACCATAGGTGATCTCTACTGTTATGGGTGATAGGTCAATACCACCACACTGCTGGAAATATGTGAATTGTGTTATCTCCATTCCATCAAGCCATACCTCCCAGCCAAGTCCCCATGCGCCAAGGGTGGGGGACTCCCAGTCGTCCTCCACAAACCTGATATCATGGGATGCCATATCAATGCCGAAACCCTTCAGGCTCTCAATATAAATATCCTGAATATCCTTTGGGGAGGGTTTCATTATCACCTGAAACTGGTAATAATGCTGGAGTCTATTGGGATTCTCACCATATCTTCCATCTGCTGGTCTTCTTGAAGGCTGAACATATGCTGTGTTCCAGGATTCAGGCCCAAGGGACCTTAAAAATGTGGCAGGGTGAAAGGTTCCTGCCCCAACCTCCATATCGTAGGGCTGCTGGACAATACATCCCCTGTCTGCCCAAAATTTTTGCAATGCCATTATGAGGTCTTGTAAATACATATTTTTTTAATTTTGTCTTTCTTTGTATATCATAAGATATGTTTGTTTTTCCATAATTTTGTGAAAAACAGAACAAAATAAATTAAACCTCTCTATGAAGAGATCACTAAGCGGATATGTCCGAGACTTCCTTTTCTGTCATGGTTTTTATAGAATAGAGACCTCTCTCCTTCTTTCTTTTCTTTTCAGAATACATGAGATCGTCTGCAATTGATACAAGCTCTTCCAGAGAATTGTGACTCATAGGATCATATTCAACAAAACCTATGCTGAAGCATATCCTGTAGGGTAGTTTTTCCCTGGCATTATAACTATCAACAGCACTATTTAACCGTTTAATAAGTAGCTCAGGGTTTGTGAAACCTGTAGATAAGGCAAGGACCGCAAACTCATCCCCGCCAAGACGGCCTATAATATCCGATTCCCTGAATGTATTCTTTAATATCCTGGCAAAGACAACCAGTGCCTTATCCCCCTCTTTATGTCCTATATTATCATTTACCCATTTTAAGCCATCCATATCTGTAAAGAAAAGAATCATGTTTTTTCCAAGACGTTTTGACATCTTAAACTGTTGCTCAGACAAGGTAAAGAAGCCTCTTCTGTTATATAGCCCTGTCAGTTCATCGGTAACAGAAAGTGTTTTAAGCTTATCCTCCATCTGCTTTTTCTCTGTTACATCAAGTAATGTCCCCAGAACAGCAGGCCTGCCATCATATATCACCTTAGAGCCGTATATCTCACCGTTTCTCACAGTGCCATCCTTTCTGCGAATTAAGATATCAGTTCTCATTCCCCCCTTATCATTCCAGATATTTTTTACAATCTGTTCGATTGTTTTGCCTTCTGTATCAACGGTGAGGTCTTTTGGAGAAAGCCTGTTTATTATCTCATCTGGCATATAGCCATGGATATCTGCAAATGTTTTATTTACATACCTGAATAGTCTATTCTGTATAAGATAAATGCCCACAGGTGATTGTTCGGTAAGGATCCTGTATCGCTCTTCTGATTCCTTAAGCCTTAATTCTATATGTTTTGTATCAGAGATATCAAGAAAGCTTGCCAGGGCTGCGTTTCTGCCCTTAAACTGAATTGCTGTAATACTCTGGAGTATCCATTTTATTGACCCCTGCTTTGTTATAATACGCAATTCATAGGGTGCTGTCCTCTCGCCACTGAGCATCCTGCGGGTATTCTCTATGGCCTTAGGGACATCGTCAGGATAAACAACACCAAGGGGTTCCTTATCAATAAGCTCCTTTTCATTAAAACCGGTTATCTCCCTAAAATGAAGGTTTGTAAACTTTATTTTACCCTTCTGCATAATATATACGCCTACTGGTGAGCTATTTGCCAATGTCCTGAAGAGTTCCTCTGCCTGACGTCTTTCAGTAACATCAGATAGCATTGTAATGGTCTCCCCAGTGTCAGTGGCTGTAACCCTGAATTCAATCTCTTTTATCTCATTATTCTTACATACAATCTTATATACCCTTTCGATATTCTTTTTTCCGATATTCTCCTTCCAGGACCTTATTGCCTCCTGCCTTGTAAGGTCATCAGGAAATACCCTCCTAAACCATTCTCTCCCTGTAGGCACATCCTCCAGGGTATATCCTGTAATATTGACGAATTCAGGATTTACATAGAGATAATGCCCCTCCTTATCGGATAATATAACCCCGTATGGTGCCTTGTGAAGAATAGAGGAAAAGATTTCCCTCTCTTTAGTGAGCATCTGCTCGGCCTTCTTTTTTTCATTTATGTTTTCAATGGTCCCCTCAAAATATAAAATCTGATTTTGTTCATTGCGCACTACACGGGCATTCATAGATGTCCAGAAGGCAGACCCATCTCTGTGTCTGCTTTGAAGCTCATAACCCCTTATAAACCCCTTTTCTTCAAGTGTCCATTTTAACCTCGAATATTCTAAAGGATCTATAAAGAGCTGTTTCTCCACATCCTTTATCTGTTCAGTCATGGCCTCTGCTGAATCATAGCCATACATAGCCACAAATGATGGGTTAACGCTTAATAGTTTTCCATCAAGGGTAATCTGAAAGATACCCTCGATAGTATTTTCAAAGATATTTCTGTATCTTGATTCGCTCTCATTAAGGGCTATTGCCATACGCTTCCGCACTATGGCATTGGCAAATATCTCACCCACAATCCTAATAAGGGATATAATATTATCAGACCATATCCTCTTTTGTCTTACACTTTCAAACCCCAAAAAACCTATTATTGTATAACCGGTCACTATAGGCACTGCTATAAATGACTTTATCCCTTTTGCAAGAAAACCCCTCCTTTCCTCTATTGCCTCAAGAGGGGTATCATCTGTATCAGGTAAGTAGACTATCTCAAAATTTTTAATCCTATTGCTGAACCACGGGATAGTATCTGACAGTATTCCCTGCGATGATTCCTTCAGTGATAGGATTCCTTCTGCACACCACTCATGGGTATTGCTCATTACCCTGCCATCTTCACTAAATTGAAATACATAACTTCTGTCAACCCCAGCATAGTTTCCGATTGCCTTAAGGACATCGTTGATGCCTTCGTCAATATCTTCGGGTGATAAGATGATAAAGTTTGTGGAGAGGGTTAATACAAGTTTTAAAAGTTCATTATGTTCGTTACTATAATTATCGCCCACATCATAATGATTTTCTGGGTTTTCATGGTCCATATCTTTAGGGCTTGATTTTAGGGATGATATATGAAGACGCATCTCCTCAAGTTCTTTAATAAGCTGCTTTTTTGTTTTATCACTATCGTTCAATATATCCTACCGCATAGCAGTCAATATTTCTTTATTATTATAAGATATTATCGTGATTTGAGGCAATAATATAAATATTAAAACATATCAAAAAAAGCCTTGCAAAAAAATTGTGGTAGAAAAGTTATCTAAAGGGATAAATCAATCGGACCACATTTTTGGCTTATAAAACATTCTTTAGATGTTTTAAGACCTCTGCATAACCCCAACTTTCTGTATTTCCCTCTACATAGGCATTTTATACCCTTTGTATCATAGGCAGTAAGCCTGATTATGTGTTATTTTATATCCATGTGGTTCTCTTTTTTACCCTCTTTTACTTATTTTTCTATTCCTTTCCCCCTATTCCACGAAAGCTGCTGCCTTTTTGAGATTAGACGTAAGCAAAAAAAACATCTTGTCCTGTCAAGATATGTCGGTACTGTACTGTATAAATAGTGTTTAAGTCTTATGAGGCGTTTCATCTCGTTTAATATGCCGGTAACCGATGAAAAGGCAGGTTTCTGAATCTCTTGCACAAGCGCCTTCCTTAGATTTTATGCCTTCCTCATAATGAAGATAGAGCCTCAAGGCATCATCGGCCTGTTGTATAAGCCCATCACTTAAATGTTCCTTTTGCCTTAAGTGATCAAGGAATCTCTGGGTCAGTATCCCTATGCCTTTTTCTGCCTCTTTATTTGCGAATGAGAGGAACTGACGGATCCTCAATACATAGAATGGTAATACTTTTCAGGCACTAAATCTCTTTCAAAAAGAAACCTCTGGAAATCAGGCAACAAATCTTTTAACCTGCTTGGCGATAGAGCCATATAAAACTTCCATCTTTTTTATAGTGTTAGCATGCAAATATGATATAAAAGCAAATAATATCTAATGAATCTCGGTTTTTCTCTTGACATCTAAAAATACGGGTAGCAGAATGTAAGAAAAAAAAGAAAGGGGTATATTAGTTGTTAAATGTGAATGAAATGCAAGAATCCAAGATATATGGTAGCGCGTAAAATATGAGCCCCACAATTTTCAGAGAAAAAGGTTACAGGTTTTATTTCCTGTCAAATTAAGAAGATCGCATCCATATCCACGTGACATCTGAAAGCGGGGAGGCAAAATTCTGGCTGGAGCCCATCGTGTCATTGGCTACGTATCATAAGCTGAATCCGAGAAAACTGGGTGAAATCCAAGGTATCATTGAGGAGCATAAAGATGAAATCATCCAAGAATGGCGAAAGCATTTTGGTAAGTGTTGAGAATATTACACCTTTTGGCATTTGGCTGTTTGTAAAAGGAAGGGAGTACTTTCTCAGCTACAGAGATTATCCCTATTTTAGAGATCAAACTCTAAAATCAATACAGACTGTTCAACTGCTTCACGGTTATCACTTATACTGGCCGGAATTAGACGTAGATTTGGAGATTGATAATCTTGAAAATCCGGAAAAATATCCCCTGAAGTGGAAAACAAGACCTCATTTAACGAGTCAATCCAGCGGATCGGCCAAAAAGCGGGCCGCCCGCTGAAGCCGTCGTTCTGCCTGGAAAATAAATTGCATACATGACTATTTGGTATGATATATTATAATACCAAGGGGGATAAACATGGGCAAAGAGAAAATAGCCATTACATTGGACGAACAATTTATTGGTGAATTGGATAGGCTGGTTAACCAACATGTCTTCCAAAGCCGCAGTCAGGCAATTCAAGAAACAGTAAGTGAAAAACTTCTCCGTATGAAACGCAGCCGGCTCGCTAAGGAATGCGCAAAACTTCAACCCGCCCTTGAGAAAGCCATGGCTGAAGAAGGAATGACTGAGGATATGAGCCAATGGCCAGAATACTGAGAGGTGAAATCCGATGGGCTGACCTTAATCCGCCTAAAGGCCGGGAGCAGTCAGGCCTACGCCCGGTTCTGATGCTCAGTCATGACGTCTTCAACGAACGCTCCGGGACGGTAATAGCTATGACACTCACAAGTAAGCCCCAGAGAGCCGGGTTTCCCTTGACCCTTGAATAAAGGATTTGGAAGAGGCCTAAAATTAAAGCCAAAGGGGAGGCTATCTGCTTCCCCTATCTTTTTTCGTCCTCTATTCAACACCCCCTTAAAAGACATTAAAAAAGCCCTTTTTATCCTATCAGATTGATACACCACTTTTGTATTATATCCAAATAAGATGATCATCAAGGGAAAAAGGTGGATGAACAATATTCACCGAGATTTGCTACCTGATTTATTATATTTCTTGACAGACTTTGTTTTTTAAATTAAAATAAGCATCGCTATTACTATAAATATATAACGATATTAGGAATGCCATCATGTTTATTCAAGTTCTTCTTATAACAAAGACCCAGAGGCTTATAGATTTTGTTCTTTCCCATGAAGGCAGAGTAATCTTTAAAAAAATATCATTATTTTATGACACCTGAGGAGACATATAAATGGATTGGCGAAAAGAAACCTGATGGAGAGGAATTTGTCTTGCCAGCTAAACTGGAGATCAGGATAATCCTTATAATTAAGGAGGAGATATGGGACCAGGCTTTTATGGATTATTAAGACGGAGATTTATGGAGATATTAGAGGAAAAAGGTGTAATGGATGAGCATCTGGAAGTCGTTTCTGCATGGACGCTAAATGCAGAGGATGCGATAGGTAGACCTGAACGTAATGACTATCCTCTTTTAAAAGGCAAAGAGGTGATGATCGAGGCAAACTTTAGAGGGGCTAAGGGTCAGGCATTTACAGATACACCAGGAGGGTTTGATGGAATCCTCCGTGATGTTACAGAATTTCCTTTAACCAACAATTTTCAAAAAGCCCTGTTTATAGCAAGTCTTAACGCTGTAATGAGATACTTTGGACTTATTGATGGCACTATACACTGCAAAGATAAGGAGCCAGGCCTTTGTGCAAAAAGATTTGTAGAAGTAATAAGAGAACGATTTGGGGCTCCTAAAATAGCCTTTATTGGCTTTCAACCTGCCATGATAGAAGAACTATCCAGGGCATTTCAAATCCGCGTCCTTGACCTTGATAAAGAAAATATTGGTAAAGAAAAATTTAATCTCATCATAGAAGGCCCTGAAAGGCAAGATGGGGTTCTTTCCTGGTGCGATATTATTCTTGCTACCGGCTCATCCTGTGTTAATAGCACTATCACTGATTTTATAAAGACTAAACCAGTTATTTTTTATGGTGTTTCTGTGGCTGGTGCTGCAAAGATATTAGAACTTAATCGTTATTGCCCATACAGTCATTGAAGGAGATTTGTCATGTTTAAAAAGATATTCCTTTTTATACTTTTTTTATTTATGTCCCTTTTTTTTACAACTTCTAATGCCAGCAGTGAACCTCTATTTATCTTCTGTGGTGCTGCTTTCAAACACCCTATGAAAGATGTTATAAGCCTTTACAAACAGAAAAAAAAGGAAGTAGATATCCATTATGCAAGTGTGACAACTCTTTTAAGCCAGGCTCTTCTTACTAAACAGGGGGATGTCTTCATAGTACCTTCGCCTGATATTATGGAAAAAGCGATCAAGAAAGGTGTTGTTATCCCTGAATCGGTCAAAAATTTCGGTTTTGTTGTGCCAGCCATCAATGTCCAGAAAGGAAATCCAAAGAATATTCATGGATTAAAAGACCTTGCAAGGCCAGGGATAAGGGTGGGGCTGGCAAACCCAGAGATAGTTTATGTTGGCGCCATTGCTACAGAAATTATTGAAAATGCCCTTACCCCTCAAGAAAAAAAGGCTATTCAAGAAAATATAGTTACATACGCGGAAGACTTCAATAAACTCTCAACCCTTCTTATTTTAAATCACGTAGATGCCATAATAGGCTTTCACTTTCTTGAAAGGTGGTATCCTGATAAAGTCTCTACAGTAAAATTTAAAGCCAACGAGATCGCACGTATCGGTTCTATTCAGGTAGGCATAATTGCCTATACGAATAAAAGAAAAGAAGCCGAAAATTTTATAGATTTTCTCTTGATGGATGGAAAGGAAATCTTTAAAAAATATCATTATTTTGGAACAGCTGAAGAGGCATTTCAGTTTGTAGGCGAGAAGAAACCTATTGGAGGGGAATTTAAAGTCATCACAAACTGGTTGAAGAAATGACATTTAAGAGACTCTCCATATCTATAAGCTTTATTATCTTCATCATCTATGGTGGTCTTATTCTATCCCTCTTCTATTATTATAATGGAAAAGTCTTCTTTGATGCTTTAATCTCAAACAGAACCCTTTTTTCCATACGCTTGAGTCTTTTCACTGCCACAATTTCAACCCTGTTCTCTGTTTTACTTGCAATTCCATCAGCCTATGCATTATCGCGGTTTCGTTTTCCTGGAAGACAGATAATTGATACCATACTTGAACTGCCCATGATCGTATCTCCTGTTGCTTTAGGTGCCACTGTTCTTATCTTCTTCAATACCCCATTAGGTTCTCTTATGCAGGATAAAGGTATAAAATTCGTTTTTACTATATACGGGATATTCCTTGCCCAGTTTATTACTACTGTAGGGATTGCTACACGCCTTATAAAGGCGGCAATGGACGAGATCCCTTCAAGATACGAAGAGGTAGCAAGGACACTAGGCGCATCACCCTCTAAGGCTTTTTTCTCAGTAACCCTCCCTCTCTGTAAAAGAGGGATTATTGCCTCTTCAATTCTTACATGGGCAAAGGCATTTGGTGAGTTTGGTGCCACAATTACAATAGCAGGGTCAATGGCTATGAAGACAGAAACAATCCCCGTTGCAATCTTCATGCGTCTTGCCAGTGCAGATATAGAAGGGACTGTTGTCCTTGTGCTTATTCTTATTACAATTGGACTTGGCATATTATATGGAATAAGGCTTTCTACAGGAAGGGGCATATCCTTTTAGGGATCGGCATGCCAGACATTGAACTTAAAGATATAACAAAACATATCCTGAAAAACCTCAAACTTACCATAAGAGATGGGGAGATCCTTGCCCTCGTGGGTCCAAATGGCTCAGGAAAAACCACATTACTTAATGTCATAGCGGGTCTTATTGATTATCAGGGTGAAGTATATTTTGATGGGGAAAAAATGGATAAGATACCTCCTCACAAACGGGGTGTTGGCTATCTCTTTCAGGACCTGGCACTCTTTCCTCACCTCACTGTGGAATCAAATATATCCTATGGTCTTAAGATGAAGCGATATCCTGAAAATACAATAAAAAAGAGGGTAAACGAGTTATTGGATGCTCTGCATATCGAGAGACTGAAGACAAGATATCCACAAAACTTAAGTGGTGGCGAAAAGCAGAGGGTGGCTATTGCCCGTGCCATTGCACCCTTTCAGAAGATATTGCTTCTCGATGAGCCAACATCAAGCCTCGATAGCCAGACGGCAAAATATTTTAGAATTGAACTCAAAAACCTTCTAAAAAAAATGGAAATAACTGCCGTAATTGTTACACACGATTTACTTGGTGCAGAAGAGATGGCTGATAGAATTGCAATTATACACAAAGGCATAATAGAACAGGTCTCAAAGCCAGAGGATATTCTATTTCATCCAAAGACTAAAAAGGTTTTAGAATTTGTAGGTATGCCAAATATAATAAACTGCGATGACTGCCGTATCCTTTCAACAGGTTTGATTGAAGTAAAATCAGGTGATATGGCTATTATTCTCCCTTACGAAGGCAGTAAAATAAAAAAGATAGCGATTCCACCTCACGATATATACATATCAGATTCAAAACCACCTGGACCTGCGTTGAATCGTTATAAGGCAACTATTATAGATATAATGCCCCTCCGTTCCATTGTTCGTGTAAAGGTAAACGTAAATGGCAATAACCTTATGGCAGAGATATCAAAGGAGGCATTTGATGAAATGAATCTTACTATTGGTCAGGAGGTATATATAATAATCAAGCTCAGAAGACTGAGATTTACAGAGTAAAAGATTGTCTTCATAATAACAGAACGATTCCTTATAAAAAAGATAACCCAACTTCATACCCAGAAAAATATTTATATGTATAATCGCCTAGTTGCTTAGAAATAAATACGGTTATGCTTATCAGGGTAACTTACCAGTATACAACGGATCTTCTACGGCCCTCCATAGAGGATTTGTACTGTAACTATTTAAACCGTAACTCCGCCATTTTTACGTAATAGGTATTTCAATTTCTCTATGAGTTTTAGGGTGTTGGTGGCTTATATATTCCATTTACTTGTCACCTCTATCAATCTGAGTTTAGCTCCCTTCTCCTTATGCTTTAATGCCCAGTCTGATATCCCATAAACATATTTACGTATTTACATAATATGTTTACATGCCATCTCTAACCATAATCTCAAGAAATATTTGAGCTTTTTATATAACCCATTCCGTATTCGCGGCGGAGTTACGGTTTAAAATTTTTATTTTTTTCTTCTCTCAGATAGTTTCTTTCTCGTGGCTATCTTTATGCATTTAGATATGAAAATTTTGGTAGTTTATAGTTTAATCTTTTCGTAAAAATCCTTGAGGTCTTTTTTTGTCCTCTCAAGGGTGTATCCTGCTGCTACCTCAAACCCCCTTTGTATGCATCTATTACGAAATTCAACATCCTCTATTATTCTCATAATACCCTCTGCGACCATATCTGGTCTATGGACAGGGACAAAATAGGCAAAATCCATTCGTTCATCAAGGTCCATATAACTTGGTATCTCAGTAAGGATGGATGGAACACCGCATGCAAGTGCCTCAATAGCAGGATAACCAAGGCCCTCTCCGGCAAGGGATGTGGAGATATAAATGTCAGTCTCCTTATACAACTCTGCCATCTCACCCTCATTTAAGCCAATAAGATATCTATCCACAATACCACCCTCTGTCTCTTTCTTTGTTGCCGGTCCAGGGGACACCCTTATAAATTCTATACTTACCCCTTTATCTTTTAGGATCGCAATGGCGTCATATGTGTCCGGTATACCTTTAAAGCCTACAAACATAGAGCCTATACAGAGGACTCTTATTTTTCTGCTCCATCTCCATGGTTTTCTGCCTCTGGCATTAAATACGCTATCGTCAATGCCACCCTGGATTATAGAACACTCCTGGCCATATCTCTCTTTAATTAAACGTACAAGATGGGGTGAAAGACCTGCCTTTATGGTAGGTAGTGTATATATTGATTCTATCTCTTTTATTCTTTTACGGAACTTCATATTGTCTATAAGCCTACCGATAGATGAAAAAAACCCTTTTCTCTCATATTTTTCAGAGATGAATTCACCTGTAATCCTCGACCTGTATTCTGTGGGCTCATAGCCCTGGCAGTAATGAACCACCTTGCCCTTTTTTGCCTCATAGAGACGCTTAACATCATTATAGGCAGTCCCTACATATATATCACAGAGTGGAAGGTCAAGAAGTTTCTTGTCTTTTACTATAAAAGGTTCAACCTGAAGGCACCAATCTTTTTTTACCCGCTCTGTTATTAGGATTGCGTCATAGCCCATATCTCTGAGCATCCCCACGTGTTGGAGCATGGATTTCACGCCCCCTGAAACACCAATATTGCGCACAAAATAACCTATCCTCATCTCCCGCTTATCTTCATCCCTTCTATAAATAATGATGGCGAACCGCAATTTCCATAAAACCTTAGGTCATTACCCACTGCAGTAACATTATTTAAAAGCTCAAAGATGTTGCCTGAAAATATTACCTCTTTGAATGGAGACATTGCCCTGTTTTTATAAAGATAACCAATGGCACCCACTGAAAACTCCCCTGTTATGGGGTTTGCTGTATGGGTCCCTATAAGCTCCTCTATAACTATCCCGGTATCAAGGAGATCCTTTGTTATGTCCATTAAACCTTTTTCAATATAGATACCCCTTGCACCACATCGAGGCGGATCTTTTAGCCCTGACCTGATGCTGTTCCCTGTGGATGGCTTCCTATATTTTCTACCATAATATGTGTCATAGAGAAATGTCTCAAACACACCATCTATGATTACATTGTTAACCTGGGTAGGGAAACCCTCGGCATCAAAGGGGAATGCCTCTATTCCCATCGTTCCTGAATCTGTTATATTAAGACATTGAGAGAGACATCTCTTTCCGATCTTATCCTTCAGCCAGGTCTTGCCTTTATAGAGATTCTCTGCAAGGAATGACCCGGAGAGTATACTCATTATATCACTTGCTGCCTGTGGTTTAATAATCCCATTATATATCCCTGTTTCGATTTGGGTGCCCCCAAGAAAAGAGACCGCCTTTTCTGCCACCTCATTGCCAAATCCCTTGAGGTCCATATCTCTTAAAAAATTTGACCACCTCCAATCATACCACGAGACCTCATCTTCATCTTTTGCAATACCCATCCCTGTTATAACATATGTTGTCTTTCTTGCCTCAACGGATACACCCCTTGAATTTATAATCATTACCTCTATCTCTGCCTCCTGAAGCTCGCAGCCCCTCACGGCAACAATCCTTCTATCAAATGATTTCATTATATCTTCCAGTTTTATAACCATGTCTTTTTTTATTGAATCACTGAGTCCGATACCCTCCCTATCATATGTATCTAAAACAGGATAACTGCTGGCAGGTTCTGGAAATCCATAGTCCATGTCCTCATCTAAAAAAGAAAGAAGCTGACGGCTATTGTCAAGCAATGACTCTAATGCCTTTTCGCCTCTATCGTAGGAGTATGAAAAAACCATCCTGTTTTCCTTTATACCCCTTAAGGCAACACCCTCTTCCTCTCTTAATTCGACATTATAAATATCAAGGTCCCTGCTTTCATACCTTCTAGTTCTCTCTTTCATAAAGAATAACTCATAGCTGTCAAATAAACCTTTTATACCATCTACTATCTTTTCATAATCCATATAGACCCCTGTTATTGTCTTCAAGTTTTTTTTAACCTAACGCTATGAAATCATTGATACTCATACTCAAACAAGCCCTATCTTCATTGCCGTCTCATCACATTGGGGGAATTTAGGACATTTTATGCAGTCAGACCATATCTTCTGGGGTAGTTCCTTTTTGTCGGTTATATGAAAACCACATTTTTTAAAAAACTCTATCTGATAGGTCAAAAGAAAGACCTGTTTGATCATATAGGTTCTCGCTTCTTCAAGGGTTGCCTCCACAATCTTTTTTCCTATGCCCTTCATCCTGTGGGAATCCACAACACAGATGGATCTTACCTCTGCCAGGTCCTCCCAGCATATATGGAGTGCGCCTGTCCCTACAATCCTTCCATTATCCACATAGACGAAATAGTCCCTCATATTGTCATATAGCTCTCCCAGTGACCTCGGCAGCATCTCACCTTTAGATGCAGCGGAATTAATAATATTGTGAATATACTTTATGTCCTCAATAGACGCCTTTTTTAGCATTTGACAACATCTCCTCAGATATCCGTATTGTTTTCTCTGTTATCCCCAGACCGGCCAGCATCCTGGCTATCTCATTTATCCTCTCAGAATCAGTAAGCCTCTTTATATCTGTTATTGTATAATCCTTCATCTGCTTTTTTTCAACAAGGAAATGACAATCCCCATAGACAGCTATCTGGGGAAGATGGGTTATACAGATAATCTGATGGGTTCTGGAGAGACTTTTAAGCCTCTGTCCTACCATATCAGCCACCATACCCCCAATGCCTGTATCCACCTCATCAAATATCAATGCCCTTTCCTCATCACCACCCATAACCTTCTTGATGGCAAGCATTATCCTTGAAAGCTCACCACCTGAGGCAACCCTTCTTAAGGGTTTTAATGCCTCGCCAGGATTAGTGCTTAAAAGGAAGTCCACATCATCTCTACCATCCTCCTCTATGGTTCCCCTATCCTTTATATCTATTACAAACTCTGTGTTCTCCATAGCAAGAAGCTTGAGTTCATCCATAACAAGCCTTGCTATCTCAGGCGCCTTTTGTTTTCTCATATTAGACAATAACTCGGCAAGATCCTCTACCTCATTTCTCAGAGCATTAATCTTTTTCTCCATTATCTCTATATTCTCTTCCAACCCTGTAAGATATAAAAGCCTCTTTTTTGCATCCTCCCTGTATTGCGTTACATCCTCAAGGGTCTTTCCATATTTTTCTTTGATTGCAAATAACCTTGACAGCCTTTCTTCTATCTTATTCAATTCATCTGGATCATGCGCCAGGCTTTTCTCCCCATCCCTTATCTCTCTTAATACATCCTCAAGGTCATAGGATATAGACTCTATCCTCTCTCGTATCCTCTTCAGAAAATCTATATGGCTGAACATTTTAATGGCATTCACAGATGATCTAATCATGCCATGGATTGATTCCTCCCTTTCATAGAATAATTCTCCTATCTCCTGAAGGGCTATCCTAATCCTCTCTGCATCCTTGAGAGTCTTAAGCCTCTGTCTTAGTTCCTCCTCTTCTTTCTCCTTAAGGTTTGCGCTGTCAATCTCATCAATCTGAAACTCAAGAAAATAAATCTCTTTTGACCTCTGCTCGGCATCCTTCATCATAGTCTTAAGCCCAGTCTCCAGCTCCCTCAACTGCCTTACCATCCCAGCAAGTGTTATCCTTTTGTCTTCCAGCCCGACGATATTATCTATGAGATTGATATACCTATCCTTTTCAAGAAGGTCTCTGTATTCATTCTGTCCATATATATGCAAAAGGCTATTCCCCAGTTCCTCCATCCTGCCCAACGTTATAGGCTCATCATTAAGATAGGCCCTTGACCTCCCTGAGGCATGAATGACCCTCCTAAGGATATACTCCCTTTCCCCATATAAAAAATGAGCCACTATCTCAGCCTGTCTTGCCGAGGTTTTTAAAACATCTGTAGAGATCCTCTGATTTATTAAGGTGGATAATGCATTGATAATTATTGACTTGCCTGCGCCTGTTTCACCGGTTATAACATTAAAACCATCCTCAAAGTCAACCTCTATTTCATCTATTATCGCAAAACCCCTGACCCTTAAGAATGTAAGCATCCCTATATCCTATCTCTCACCCCATTTGAGCTTTTCCCTGAGTATCTCAAAATAACCCCTAAAAGAAGATTTTATAAGCCTTACTGTATCGGGTGATTTTTTTACAACCACCTCATCCCTATATTCAAGAGGGAATCCGATCTGACCGTCAATCGTGAGGACCACCCTCTCATTTTCTGACCTCAAAACCGCCATCATGGATACATCCTCAGGAAGGATAAGGGGCCTATTAGTAAGCATGTGGGGGCATATGGGCGTTACAATCATATTCCTGAGGGTTGGATATAATATAGGTCCCCCTGCAGACAAAGAATACCCGGTTGACCCTGTGGGTGTGGAAAATATAAGACCATCTGCCTTGTAGGTGGTTAGATAGACACTGTTTACATATACCTCTATGTCTATTATCCTTGCTAAGGCATCCTTTGTTATAACAGCATCATTGAGAACAGAGAATTCAAATACCCTGTTTCCCTCCCTGATTACACACACATCAAGCATCATTCTTGTAGATAGTTTATACTGCCCTGAGACAATCTTTTCGAGCATAATGGGCATCTCCTCCACAGATATCTCAGTAAGAAATCCGAGACCGCCGAGGTTTACACCCAGAATAGGGACATCCCTGCCTTTTAGTTGTCTTGCCACAGCAAGCATGGTGCCGTCCCCGCCAAGAACTATGATCAGGTCTGCACCTTCACCTACATGTTCCAGCTCTACGCCCTTTTCAAAGTTCAAAAACCTTGCTGACTCTTCATCAAGATATATGTCCATATCTTTACCATACAGATTTATGATGTTGCCTGCTATTTTTATGGCATCGTCCTTTTTTCTCTTACATACTATATGTATCCTGTGTATCATCCTATTCATCTTTAATACCTCTCAATCTCCGGGGAATTACTAAAATGCCTCTCACGCCTCATCATATTTTATGCCTTTAGTCCGTTAGCCATCTCTATGACACTGATAATCTTCAGGTAACTATCCGTCATATTAAATTATATTTTGACCTTAAATATACTAACACCTCTTTTAATAATGCAAAGGATTTAATCTGGGAAGTTAAGGTCAGAAGGGGATATCCATCTCAAGTGCAGGTTGAAATGCCCTTATGTTGTCTTCATGGGGCATAATTCCCATGGCAATGACAGACAGGGTGCCCTTAAAGCCTGTTCTGCCTTGCATCCAATACTGCCTGCCCTATCTCTGCGGGATTTTTTACAACAAATGCGCCTGCCTCTTCAAGAACCTTTATCTTTGTCTTTGCATCGCCCTTGCCCCCTGAGATAATGGCCCCTGCATGACCCATGCGCCTTCCCTCAGGGGCAGTAATACCTGCTATGAACGCTACTAAGGGTTTTTTCATGTTTTCTCTGTAATATAGGACTGCATCCTCCTCAGCTGTGCCACCTATCTCTCCTATCATCACAACCACATCTGTATCAGCATCCTCTTCAAACATCCTAAGTAGGTCTATATATTTTAATCCCACTATAGGGTCACCACCTATGCCTATACATGTTGACTGTCCAAGACCTCTTTTGGAAAGCTGATATACCACCTCATAGGTCAGGGTTCCGCTTCTTGAGATTATACCCACCGACCCCTTTCTGTGGATATAACCTGCCATGACACCAATCTTACATCTTCCCGGTGATATAATCCCCGGCGTATTGGGTCCAATAAGCCATACCCCCTTTGATCTAACATAATAATATGTTGTAATCATATCCAGGGTAGGAATACCCTCTGTAAGACATACAATCACCTTAATCCCTGACTCTGCAGCCTCTATTATGGCATCTGCAGCAAAGGCAGGGGGCACAAATATTGCTGTTGCATCTATCTCATTATTCTTTACCGCATCATGGACACTGTTATACACAGGGATGCCCTCAAATAGTTTGCCACCCTTACCGGGGGTGACGCCAGCTATTACCTTTGTACCATATTCAATCATCTTACGGGTATGGAATGCACCCTCATTGCCCGTTATACCCTGAATAAGCACCTTTGTGTTTTCGTCAACTATTATACTCATATATCTTCCTTAAGAATCAGACTATAGATATAGACTAAAGCTATAGATAAAGGCAATAGGTCTTCAGCATTATCAATTAATCCCTAATACCTCAGCGACCTTAATCGCCGCCTCTCCCATATCCCTGGCAACAGTAAAGGAGAGTCCGGATTCGGCAAGTATCCTCCTCCCCTCATCTACGTTTGTCCCCTCAAGCCTTATTATGACAGGCAATGCTATCTTCAGCTGTTTGGTGGCATCAACAACACCTCTTGCAAGGGTATCGCAACGCAGGATACCGCCAAATATATTTATAAATATTACCTTCACATCCCTGTCAGAGGCCAATATCTTCAGCCCTTCCTCGACCATCTTCGACGTAGCACCACCACCTACGTCGAGAAAATTAGCAGGTTCAGCCCCTACGAGCTTAATAAGGTCCATTGTTGCCATAGCAAGACCAGCACCATTTACCATACAACCTACACTTCCCTTTAGTTTTATATAATTGAGGTTATATTTTGACGCCTCTACCTCAAGGGGATTCTCCTGCCTGTAATCACGGAGCAATAATATATCAGGATGCCTGAAGAGGGCATTGTCATCAAAGTTTATCTTGGCATCGAGGGCAATAATCTCATCCTCTTTTGTTANTACAAGGGGNTTTATCTCAGCAAGAGAGCAATCCTTATCTGTAAAAAGCCTATATAATCCCCTGGCAATTGGGGTAATTTTTCTCGTATAATTTAATTCAATGCCTGCTGACAAAAGGGCCCTAGTGACCTGAAAATCCCTCAAACCAAGTAAAGGTTCTATATTCTGAATGACTACCTTCTCTGGTGAGTCGGCAGCAACCCTCTCTATCTCTACGCCACCCTCTGAACTTACAATCATGGATATACAGGCATTTGACCTATCTATGGTAAACCCCAGATAAAACTCTTTTTTGACATCGATTGTCTCTTCAATCAACACACAATCGACAGGTCTCCCTTCACCACCTGACTGCTCTGTGTAGAGCATAGAACCAATGAGACCTAAGACATAGTCTTTCAGCTCATCCTTTGACTTAACAACCCTTATGCCCCCTGCCCTACCCCTGCCCCCTGAGTGGACCTGAGCCTTTACAACAAGGGGGATGCCCCTCATATCTTCCCATACCCTAAGGGCTTCTTCGCAATCCGTGGCTGTTCTGCCTTTAGGGGTCTCAATATTGTATTCTTTTAGGAGATTCTTTGCCTGATACTCATGTATCTTCATCTTCCCGCTCACTTCTCACAAACGGTAAGATGTTCTTTTTTGCCTTGATTGCGGCTGCCATCCCTGCGTTCAATGCATCACGATTTAGTTTTTCAGTCCCCTTTGGGACCCTGGCAAGGACAGCCTTCTCCATTGCCTTAGAAGATACCAGGTCTGTTAATTTTGTTATGGCGCCAAGGGCAACTATATTGGATACCATTTCCTTACCCAGCTTATCTCTGGCAATCTTTGTAAAGGGTATCTGAAATGCCCTTTGTATTGGTATCTGCTTTACAAAAGTAGAATCCACGATCAATATTCCTTCGGGCTTAAGATCCATATAGTAGTCATCACAGGACTTCTGATTCATGGCAAGAAGCATATCCAGCCTCATTGCCTTTGGGTAATCAATCTCAGTATCGCTTATCACTACCTCTGCCTTGCTTGACCCACCTCTTGCCTCTGGGCCATAGCTCTGGGTCTGAGAGACAAATCTACCTTCATAGATACCTGCTGCCTCAGCAAGGATGATCCCCATGAGGATTATGCCCTGACCCCCTGAACCACTTAACCTTATATCATATCTAAAACCCATATCTACCCTTATTTAAGACTATATTTTGATACAAAAGACTATCCAAAAGACTTTATAATCAATATTTTTCCTCTTCTATTTTATTTACCCCCACCTGTCATTGCCCGCTGCCTTACCTTTTCATATTCATCCTGATAGACAGGTAATTCCTTATCCACAAGAATACCTATCCTGAATTTATCCCTTAGATCCTCCTCGTTCATCTGGGCAGCCTTCTCTACTGTCACAGCATGGTCTCTCTGCCACTGCATCATCTCCACTGCAGTCCCCATTTTGTTTAGCTTCCCAAACTGTGTATGACAGTGTGATATAACCTCAACAACTGCAAAACCCTGTTTGAGGAATGCCTTTTCCATAAGGCTGTCAAGGAGCCTTGCGTGATATACTGTGCCCCTTCCTACAAAGGGTGCACCAGCTGTAACAGCCAGTTCCGATATATTAAATGCCTGTTCTACATGAAAAATTGAAGAGGTTGTTGTCCTCATACCATAAGGGGTTGTAGGTGAATACTGTCCACCGGTCATACCATAGACGCTGTTGTTTACTATTATGGCGGTAAGGTCTATATTTCTCCTTGCCGCATGGATAAAATGGTTTCCCCCTATGGCAACAGCATCTCCATCGCCCATAATTACAATAACCTTCAAGGCTGGATTTGCAAGTTTTACACCTGTTGCAAATGCAAGCGCCCGTCCATGAGTTGTGTGCAAGGTATTAAAATCCACATAAACAGGTAGCCTACCTGTGCAGCCAATGCCTGAGACAAGGACGACCTCATCCTTTGTAAATTCGCATTTATCTATTGCCCGTATAAGCGCCCCGAGCATGATGCCAATACCGCACCCAGGACACCATACATGAGGGAATTTCTTATCATGTCTTAGATATTTATGGATCAGTTTGGTCACCTCTGTCATCAGCCTACCTCCTTGATCCTTGCCAGTATCTCTTCAGGGGTAATGATAGTCCCATCGACCTTATTAATGGTAAATACCCTTGCTGGACCCTTATTTACACGTTTTACCTCTCTTGAAATCTGACCCATGTTCATCTCCGGGACAATAACAGTTCCAGAGACATTAAGAACCTTTTCAACAGCAGTCCTCATAAAGGGCCAGAGCGTATTCAGTTTTAATACCCCTACCTTAATACCCCTTGACCGTGCATCTATTGCTGCCCTCTTTGCGGACCTGGCAACACATCCATAGGCAATTATTGTAATGTCTGCATCATCTGTCTCAAAAAATTCACCAAATTGCAATTCAGAGAAATGCTGGCTGATCTTTCTAAATAACCTCCTTATAAAAGGGTCTATCTCATCAGGCCTGGATGTGGGAAACCCCCTTATATCATGGGTAAGACCTGTCACGTGATAACGATAACCCTCTCCGAAATTCGCCATGGGAGGGATACCACTGGGTGTATTCTCGTATGGTATATACCACTCTGGTGGCATATTTGGCTTAACCCTATTGAAGATCTCCACATCCTCATCATCATAGAGGGTGATCTTCTCCCTCATATGCGCCACCACCTCATCCACAAGAAGGATTACAGGATTTCTAAATTTTTCTGAGAGATTGAATGCCTTTATAGTAAGGTCATAGCACTCCCTTATAGTAGAAGGACAGAGCGCTATAATGGGATGGTCGCCATGTGTTCCCCAACGTGCCTGCATAACATCGCTCTGAGACGGGGATGTGGGTAATCCTGTACTTGGACCGCCCCTCATGGCATTTACAATCACGCAAGGAACCTCAGCCATTATGGCAAATCCGATATTCTCCTGCATAAGGGAAAAACCAGGTCCACTGGTAGCTGTCATAGACTTAGCACCTGCAAGGGATGCGCCTATTATGGCAGCAATACTGGCTATCTCATCTTCCATCTGGATGAATGTTCCACCAACCTGCGGCAGCCTCACTGATAACTGCTCAGATATCTCTGTTGCTGGTGTTATAGGATAACCAGCAAAAAAACGACACCCTGCCCTTAATGCACCTTCTACTATTGCCTCATTGCCCTGGAGCAGGAGTTCCCTGTAATCTCTCTTTTTCTCCTTCTTCATCTATCTCTTTTAAACCCTTATCTTTTTTATAAACAGTGATAGCAAAATCAGGACACCTAAGTTCACACCACCCACAATTTATACATTTTTCAGGTGATTTTACATACGGATACCCTGCATCATCCCTAATAAGAACATCAGCAGGGCAGAATGCCACGCATATTCCGCAACCCTTACACCAGGCCTTATAGATACCTATCTTTGTTGCCTTTTTATCTCTTTTTGTATCCAATGATATTGCCTTTAAAATACTTTTTTAAAAAAACTAAAATTTTTTATCAGTTTTTGTCAAGCATTTTATCAGGTTTTTGTCATTTAAACTTGAAAAAGAAAATTAAAAATTGCTCTTTTCTGCTTGACATAAAATTCATCTCATATGACATAATATGTATAAAAATATATAAAATCTACAAATATGGAGAAGGAATATGCGTCTTAAAGGAAAAATAGCATTAATAACAGGCTCAAGCAAAGGTATTGGTCGTGCGGTGGCTATTGGATATGCTAAAGAAGGGGCAAGTCTCTTCCTAACGGCCAAAGAGGACCAGCATGGTTTGGAAGCGGCACTCAAGGAGGTTCGCGCATTGGGGGTAAGGGGGGAAGGCGGGCTTTATGATGCAGCGAATTTTAAGGATGTAGAAAAATTGATGGACGACATCGAGCGAATCTATGGGACGCTTGATATCCTTGTCAACAATGCCGGCATTATAAAACCCACACCTTTTTGGGAACTTAACCCAGAGCAGTTTGAAAGGACGGTCCGGACCCATCTGTTTGGTACATATTATCATATCTGGGTAGCCACCAAACGTTTTATGATACCTAAATCCAGTGGAAAGATTATCAATCTTGCTGCCCCTGCTGCATTTAGAGGATTCTTTGGTGTTGCCGATTACGCCTCAGCCAAAGGTGGTATTGTTGCACTTACAAAAAATGTAGCCTACGAACTTGTTCCGTATAACATCCAGGTTAATGCGATTGTCCCTGTAGCTGAAACCCGCATGACTGATGCACTTTCAGACTTTTATGCCGACCGTTTTGGTGCTGCTGAGGGAAAAAAGCTTCAGAATCTGCCAAAAGCTGACCGGCTTGTCGGCACTTTTGTCTACTTTGCAAGCTCTGATTCAGATTATGTCACAGGTCAGGTGCTTGCAGCAGACGGCGGTATGTTTTGATAAGTGGATTAGAGATTTGGTCTTTAAAGTAGATTGCATTTTGGAGGACTGTTTATCTTGCTTCAGATGAAGCAGCAGAAGTGAATGGGCAAATAATCGTAGCAATTGATTGGAACAAAACAGAGAGTGATTAGGCACTTTTGAATAAAAGGGAGGAGGTAATATTAATATGGAACAGAAACAATCAGGCAAATCAGGACCAAATAGTTCTGGAATGCACTACCGTCAATTGGGAAAATCAGGTCTCCTGGTATCTGAGTTGTGTCTGGGGGCCATGAGCTTTGGTGGACAAGGTTATTGGGAAAAGATTGGTGGACTTGACCAGACCGCCGCACAGCGGCTGGTTGACATTGCCTTTGATGCTGGTGTCAACTTTTTCGATACGGCTGATGTCTATTCATACGGACAGTCAGAGGAAATCTTAGGGAAAGCTATAAAAGGAAAACGAGACAAGGTTGTGCTTGCCACTAAAGTGCGTGGCCGTATGAGCCCAGAGATCAACGATGTGGGGCTTAGCCGACGGCACATCATCCAGAGCTGTGAAAACAGCTTGAAGCGACTTGGTACCGACTATATCGACCTTTACATTGTGCACAGTTTTGATTTCATGGCACCCCTTGAAGAGACACTCTCAACTCTTAATGATCTGGTACGCCAGGGCAAGGTGCGATACCTTGGCTGCTCAAACTTTTTTGCCTGGCAGCTCATGAAGGCACTTTCCATCTCTGAAAAATACAACTGGGAGAAATTCGTATCACTTCAGGCATACTACTCACTGATAGCACGAGATGTGGAAATTGAGCTGGTGCCTGTGTGTCAGGATCAAGGATTAGGTGTGACACCATGGTCACCTCTGTCAGCCGGTTTCCTTACCGGCAAGTATCCACGTGGCGGCAAGGGACCTAAAGATGCCCGACGTAGCAAAGAGGAACAGAACTTCCTCCAGTTCGATGAAGACCGCGCCTATGCCATCCTTGATGAAGTTCAGCGCATTGCTGCTGTCCGAGGCGTAAGCGCTGCGCAGGTCTCACTCAACTATCTGTTACGCAAACAAGCGGTCAGCTCCGTAATCATCGGTGCCACCAAACCGGAGCAACTATTGGATAATCTCAAAACCGTTGAATGGGAACTTCATCCAGAGGAGGTTGCTGCACTTGATGCCATAAGCGAACCACCACGTATCTATCCCAGATGGATGCTGGAATTCACACGGCGAGACAGAGATAATCCACAAATGATGATGTGAAAAAGAAGTAGATTATATGAAAGATTTTGTATTTTATAATCCAACGCAAATTGTATTTGGTGAAGACAAAACCTCAGATATTGGCAGATACTTACAGGGTCAGAAATGCCTATTTTTATATGGATCCACCAGCATTAAACAAAACGGTATTTATGACAAAGTCATTGGTTCCTTAAAAAAACATGGCATTACATTTGTTGAAAAAGGCGGGGTTAAGCCAAACCCTGTGCTCAGTTTTGTTTATGAAGCAATTGATCTGGCAAGAAAAGAGCATGTCGATTGCCTATTAGCCGTAGGTGGTGGAAGCGTAATCGATACAGCAAAAGCAGTAGCAGCGGGGGTTTACTATAGTGGGGATGTATGGGATTTCTTCATAGATAAAGCCAAGATTACAAAAGCACTCCCGATTTATGTAGTCCTTACATTAGCAGCAACCGCCTCTGAAATGAATTCAGGTGCAGTGATTACAAATGAGGCTACAAAACAAAAGTTCAATATTCAAAGCGAGAGCCTATTCCCAAAAATATCCATATTAGATCCTACAAACACCTACAGTGTACCCAAAAGGCAGGTGGCAAACGGTAGTGTGGATGCCATAGTTCATGTATTGGAGGGCTATTTTACAGGAACATACCCAACCACCCCTATACAGGACGGATTTGTAGAAACACTGGTAAAGACTGTTATCGCCACTACAAAAAAAATCTTTGAAAACCCTACAGATTATGATGCAAGGGCAAATTTTATGTGGTCCGCCACACTTGCACTTAATGGACTAACTACCACGGGTATCGGCGATTATGGATTTCCAAACCACATGATGGGTCATTCCCTATCAGCATTATACAATGTGGACCATGGGGCAAGTCTATCAATAGTATTTCCCGCATGGCTTAAATATAACGCCTCTACTTTATCTAAACGTTTGGCACATTTTGGCAAAGAGGTATTCGGTAAGGCTGACGCCAAAGAGACAATTGCGGCAATAAAAGATTATTTTCATGGAATTGGGGCACCGGTCCGCTTAAATGAGGTGGGCATTAATAAAGCAGAGATTGAGAAGATAGCTGAGAATGCAGTATCTTTAGCAAAAAAATGGGGGTTAGTAAGCTATACTAAAGAGGTAATTGCAAAAATTTTAGAGTTTGCAGCTTAGGGGCTTATGTATATAGCCTATGGGCTTAAGGGATATGATGTTCACCTTGAGAGGCAAGATATTCTTTATCTATACTGTAACCAAAAGAGAAGGTTACCATTTAAGACCCTGAAAGGAGATACGATACTATGGACAAAAGTGATAAGCTCGAAAAGTCAGGAAGGATTTCAAGAAGGCAATTTGTGGGTGCCTTAGGACTTGCAGGAACTGCCTTATTAATTGGTGGAGGGACAAATATTGCAAAGGCTGCACTCCCAAAAAAATGGGAAAAGCAGACAGACGTCATAGTTATGGGGCTTGGGGCAACAGGAGCTGCCGCAGCCATAGAGGCCCATGACAATGGGGCTAAGGTAATTATACTTGAGAAAATGCCTATGGCTGGAGGAAGCACAGCCCTCAGCGGCGGTATTATATATGCTACCAATACCTCTGTCCAGAAATCAGCAGGAATTTCTGATAGCGTTGATGGGATGTATAAATTTTGGATGACGTATAATAATAACCTCCTTAACCCAGAGATGGTGAAAACGCTCTGTAATGAATCAGCTGAAATTATAGAGTGGTTGAAAAAATTAGGCGTGGAGTTCCCTCCTAACCTTCTCTACTTCTCTGGTGTCGAGGAGGAATATAATTCAATCACCCCGGCAGTAAAGAGAGGCCACTGCGCAAAGGACAGGGGGAGAGGACTGATGAGTATTTTAATGAAGGCTATTGGTGCCCGTAAAATAGAAATTCTCTATGAAACAGCAGGCGAAAGGCTAATCGTTGACGCAAATGGTGAGGTCATAGGGGTGCAAGCCAAGAGAAAGGGGAAGGTTATAAACGTGAAGGCAACAAAGGGTGTTGTTATTGCTAGTGGCGGTTTCACGCGGAATAATGAAATGGTTACCAGTTACTTTCCTCTCCAGAGAACAGCCGTTCCAGTCACAGCCCTAGGGCTAACAGGAGATGGCATTCTCATGGCAGAGAAGATTGGATCCCCAATAGTTGATACGGGGACTGTAGAACTCCCCCCATCGCTTCCTGCATTGGAAATCACACAGGGAAAAAAGGCAATAATGTTTTCCAGCGGGTATTTCCTTTATAAACACCCCTGTATTTTTGTGAACGAAGCAGGTAAACGATTCTGCAATGAGACTGCATACTATCAGCTAGTATCACCTCTTCTTCTCCGTCAGAAATCGGCATTTATTATCTTTGACGACAAGACAAAAAAGACTGTAGGTGCTGCTATGGGATACGGTTTCAGCGAAGACCTGAGGTCTGAGATTGCCGATGGGCACCTGAAGCAGGCCTCCACCGTTGGTGAACTAGCGAGGCTTCTCGGTATTGATGCGACGAATCTTGAAAAAACAGTCTCTGACTTCAATACCAATGCTGGCAGTGGTAAAGACCCTGAATTTGGAAGAAAAAAGGCCCTGGGAGCCATAACAACTGCACCATTTTACGGAGGTAGATTGACGGTCTCTGTTGTTGAATCCTTTGGTGGTTTGAAGATAAACACTAAATCCCAGGTATTAGATGCATTTAATGAGCCTATTCCAAGATTATACGCTGGTGGTGCTGTTACTGCCTGTTTAAGGGCCTATCCAGCAAGTGGTGCCTTTCTTGCTAACTGTTTTGTCTTCGGAAGAATTGCAGGAAAGAACGCTGCTGGAGAAAAACAGAAGGAAAAATAGGCTTTTTAATGTGTAAACGAGGCAGTGTCTGTCTCCTGTGAGGTATCATAGCACATAACAAACTTCATTAGAAGAGGAGGTCATCTTTGGGGCCCTCGGATTATAATCTTCCCGGCATTACAACGCCAAATTTTAAAAATAACCGTATGTAAAGACATGCAAAAAGTGTAGCTATCATAAAAAAAAGAATGAACCAATCCTTTTTTTTCATCACAGGTTCGTAATAGAGTGTTCTTGGGACATCAGGGCTAAAACCCCTTGACTCCAGCGCCATAGAGAGAAGATTCGTATATCTTATAGCAGAGATAAACATGGGCACTGCAAGGGGAATGAATTTTCCTATGCGACTAAATATGTTTTTTGACTCAAGATCAAGCCCCCTTGATATCTGTGCCTGGACGATGGTTGCGCCTGCCCCAGCAAATGTGGGAACAAGACGCAGGGCAGTTGAGAATGCAAATGCCAGGGGGTAAGGCATTCTCATCTTTATCAGACCATTTGTTATCTCCTCATTTTTAGTTGTGGAAAGAAATACAAGCCCTGCAATAACAAAGGTGGGTAGCCTCATACCCATGGCTATGCCATAAAAGAGTGATTCCTTTGCTATTCTGAGGCTTCCCCATGCCCATAGAGGTGTATTGCCTGTTGTGAAAAGTGGCCAGAGAATGGCGCTAAAAAAAATAAGGAGAAGGAGTAGATATCGCAATGTCCAGAGTGCCCTATGAGCCTTTGCAGATAACGCTATTATAAAAACACTCATCGCTATCGCTGCCATAAAAAACGGGCTATTAAAACAGAGACATATGATAAATATTATAACAACCCCCCAGAGCTTTGTCCTCGGGTCAAGATGATGCAGCCAGGTTCCCTTGTCCTGATATATGGAAAGATTCATTATTTAAGCTCCCTCGCAAGACCCTCAACAGTAATAGCATCGGTGCCAAGCCAATTGCTCAATCGAACTATCGGCGAAGGAACAAGGGATGCCTGTGCAAGCCTGGCCTCATTGGCAAATACCCTCCTTGTTGCACCGTCATCTAATATCCTGCCATTTTTCATAACGATACACCTTCCTGCATATTCCTCAACGATCCACATGGAGTGCGTGATTATTATTATGGTATGGCCTTTTTTATTTAAACCCTTAAGCATCTCAAGGCTGTCCCTTTGATGTAGATAATCAAGCCCTGTTGTAGGCTCATCAAGTATTATAATCTCTGGTTTAACAGAAAGGATAGAGGCAACAGCAACCCTCTGCCTCTCTCCTTTCGTTAGAACAAAAGGTGATTTATCTTCATAACCTGTGAGCCCAACTACAGCGAGGGCCTCTTCAACGCTTCTCTTTATGGTTTCACTCCCTTCGCCAATGTTTTTCAGTCCAAACCCCACCTCCTCTCTTACTGTGGATGCAAAAATCTGGTGGTCAGGGTTCTGGAATACATAGCCCACAATCCTTGCAAGCTCATTTTGCCTGTATCGTGTTGTCGACCTCCCGTCTATAACCATTTCACCAGAGGTTGGTTTAAGGAGTCTATTGAAATGCTTTGCCAGGGTTGTCTTTCCAGAGCCATTCTGTCCTAATATGGCTACAAACTCACCTTTCTTTATACCAAGGTTTATATTAGTTAGTGTATCCCCATAGGCACCGGGATACCGAAAGCATAAATCCTTTGCCTCTATAAAAAAACTATCACTACCGAGGTCATCAACTATATGTTCCTTATATGGACATCTCTTAACAAGATTATTTTTCTCTATCAAATCCTTTGCCTCCTCCATTGTCAGAGGGGCACCCTGCCATCCCATCCTGTTAAATAAAGATACAGTCTGAGGAGGCATAACCCCGCATGACAAGAGGAGCTCCTCATCTGTGAGATACCTGCGGGGCTGTCCCTGGGCTACAACCTCACCATCCTTGAGCAGCCACAACTGGTCAGCATTGATAGACGTATCCGGGTCATAATCAGTCATAAGAAGCGTCCTTTTCCTTTCCCTCAAAAGCCCTGCAAGCGATAGGACATCTGCCCTGCCTAAAGGGTCAATGTCAGTTGTGGGTTCATCCATCACCACAACAGATGGTTCCATGGCAATAACAGAACCAATTGCAAGCCTCTGCCTCTGACCCCCTGATAGAACCGATGGGTCTGCATTTCTCTTACCTTCAAGTCCAAGAAAACCTATATAATTATCAATGCGTCTTTTTATCTCCTCACGGGAAAGGCCCATATTCTCCAGGCCAAAGGCAATCTCAAGCTCCACATTTGTAGAAAAAAGTTGTGCCTCAAAGTCCTGAAAAACAAGACCAACAGTCCTTGCCATTTCATTTATTTTATATTCTGTTGTATATTTACTGGCTATCGAGACTGTTCCTCTGTAATCACCCTTATAAAAACGAGGGATAATTCCATTTAATGTATAGCAGAGGGTAGATTTACCTGCCCCACCATGCCCCATGATAACCACAAACTCGCCGCTTCTAATCTCACCGTTTATATCTTTAATGGCAGGTTTTTTTGTATTCTGATATGTAAAAGATAATGATTTTATTGAGACATGGATACCCATGGATGCTTATAAGATAAGGCTCCCTACGATAACAAGAACCAGAGAACACCAACTCACAGTATTAACAGACAAACCTGGTATGAATCCTGCCAGTAACCCTACTATAGAGCCTATTGCCACAAGCCATGAGCCTGCAATACCCCTTACTGATAGGCTATCTGGTTTTACCCCCATCACATCTGTCCACACAAGTCCAAGCTGATTCTTTGTAGTATCATAGACAGCTATCAAGAGCACAACGCCAATCATATTGCCAATTATATTGTTGATGGCTATAATCCTCGAGATCACCTGATAGGGAACAATCCCCAGGACATCAACCATAAGACCAATAAAAAGGGCACAGGAGCATGATGAGATAATGGTTATAGATATATATGCAGACCAGCTTTTGGGACTTTTTGCATCCCATTTATATGTCTTTTCTGAAAATGGAAAAAAGGTAACCCACATCGTGTAGGGTAGATAGCCAAGAAGAAAGTTGCCAAAAAATCCTGCTATTGATGCAGGTCCAAATGTCCCCCCAAAAAGGTCACCTATGACATTGCCTATCGCCAAACCCCAGGCACCGGCTGGTCCAAAAAGTATCCCAAAGGTCATTAAAAATATCCCAGCCACACGCACCTCTGTAACACCTGGTATCAAGGGTATGGCTGTTTTAAACGCTATGAGAGCTGCTGCATAGATGGCAGCACTTACTGCAACAAGGACTATCATCCTCGTGTTTTTCCACATCCCCAGGGCATACCGCATGGACTTTCCTTTTTTGCAGTGAGTATACGATAGGCCTTTACACAGTGTCAATGAGAATCAAAAAGCTTGACTATAAACTATATGCTTTGATAGTATAAACAAATTTTTATAAAGAGGATAGAGTATGGAAAACAAAAAGATAGAGGGGATAGATAAGGTCTTGATTATAGGTTCAGGGCCCATCATTATTGGTCAGGCATGTGAATTTGATTATTCAGGGACACAGGCATGTAAGGCATTGAGGTCAGCAGGCTATAAAGTTATCCTTGTTAATTCAAATCCTGCCACCATTATGACAGATCCTGGGATGGCGGATGTAACCTACATAGAGCCATTGAATGTGGAGGTTCTGGAAAAGATTATTGAGAAGGAAAGACCAGATGGGCTACTACCCAACCTTGGGGGTCAGACAGGGCTTAATCTCTCTGCTGAATTGTCAAAAAAAGGGATACTGAACAAATACAATGTAAAAATAATAGGTGTTCAGGCAGATGCTATAGAGCGGGGTGAGGACAGGATCGAATTTAAAAAGACCATGGAAAAATTGGGTATCCCAATGCCGAGTAGTTCACCTGCCTACTCTGTGGATGAGGCCTTAAAGATTGCCGAAGAACTTGGATATCCGGTTGTTGTCCGTCCTGCCTATACCCTAGGAGGCACTGGCGGCGGTATAACATACAATCAGGAGGAACTTAGAACCATTGCAAGTAGGGGTATATCAGCAAGCCTCATTGGTCAAATACTTATAGAAGAGGCGGTTATAGGATGGGAAGAGCTTGAGCTTGAGGTAGTAAGGGATGCAGATAACAATATGATTACAGTGTGTTTTATTGAAAACATAGACCCTATGGGTGTCCATACAGGAGATTCCTTCTGCTCTGCGCCCATGCTAACCATCTCCGATGAGCTTCAGAAAAAACTACAGGAGTATTCCTATAGGATCGTTGAGACAATACAGGTAACCGGGGGGACAAATATACAATTCGCCCACAACCCTGCAGATGACAGGGTGGTGGTGATTGAGATAAATCCAAGGACCTCAAGGTCATCTGCCCTTGCCTCAAAGGCAACAGGTTTCCCTATTGCATTTATCTCTGCAAGGCTCGCCGGGGGCTACACCCTGAAAGACATCCCCTATTATCGAGGTGGCACCCTTGATAAATATACCCCGTCAGGGGATTATGTTGTAATTAAGTTTGCCCGCTGGGCATTTGAAAAATTCAGAGAGGCAGAAGATAGGCTTGGAACGCAGATGAAGGCCGTAGGTGAGGTTATGAGTATTGGAAAAACCTATAAAGAGGCACTTCAAAAGGCAATACGCTCACTAGAGACAAAGAGGTATGGGCTAGGATTTGCCAGTAATTTCAATAGTATGCCTCTCGATGAACTGATGTCTTTATTGAGAGAGCCTACATCAGAAAGGCAATTCATAATGTATGAGGCATTACGGAAGGGCGCTACAGTAGAGGAACTCTACGAAAGAACACGGATAAAACACTGGTTCATAGAGCAGATGAAAGAGCTTGTTGACCTCGAGGAGGAGATATTAAGGCATAAGGGCACCCTACCCCCTGATACACTTTTATTTAAGGCAAAAGAGGATGGTTTTTCTGACAGGTATCTTGCCCAGCTCCTTGGGTTAAAAGAGAAGGTGATAAGAGATAGAAGGATAAGCCTTGGCAAGGTTCAGGCATGGTGCAAGGTTCCTGTAAGTGGTGCTGATGCTGTATATTACTATTCCACTTATAATGCCCCTGATGAGGTAGAGGTAAGTGGTAGGCCTAAGGTCATGATATTAGGCGGTGGACCCAACAGAATAGGTCAGGGGATAGAGTTTGATTACACCTGCGTCCATGCAGCATTTGCCCTCCGTGATGAGGGATACGAATCTATAATGGTCAACTGTAACCCAGAGACCGTCTCAACAGATTATGATACCTCTGATAAGCTATATTTTGAACCATTGACGGTGGAGGATGTCCTGAGTATATACAACAAGGAAAAACCCATAGGTGTTATAGTCCAGTTCGGCGGTCAGACACCACTTAACATCGCCAATGAACTCGAAGAGGCAGGGGTAAAGATACTTGGGACCTCACCGGAGAGCATAGACCTTGCTGAGGATAGAAAAAGGTTTAAGTTTGTCATAGAAAAACTTGGTATACCACAACCTGAAAGTGGAACCGCCATAACCCTTGAAGAGGCCCTTGTGGTGGCGGGACGCATTGGCTATCCTCTGATGGTAAGGCCCTCCTATGTCCTCGGAGGCAGGGGCATGGAGATTGTATATGACGAAGAGATGCTCATATCCTATGTAAAGGCAGCGGTTGATATTACACCGGGTAGACCCATACTCATTGACAAATTCCTTGAGAATGCCATTGAGGTGGAGGCAGATGCCATAGCAGACGGAGAGGATGCCTTTGTTCCCTCCATTATGGAGCATATAGAATTAGCTGGTATTCACTCAGGAGATAGTGCATGCGCCATCCCTCCGAGGTCGTTATCAAAAAAACATATAGATACAATTAATGAATACACGAGAAAGATAGCCATAGAACTAAAGGTTATAGGGCTTATGAATATCCAGTATGCCATAGCAGATGATATGGTCTATATACTTGAGGCAAATCCAAGGGCAAGCAGGACCGTTCCCCTTGTCTCAAAGGTAACGGGCGTTCAGATGGCACGCATTGCTACCCAGCTTATGCTCGGTAAAAAACTTAAAGATTTAGGTCTAAAACATAAAACATACCACCATGTGGGTGTGAAAGAGGCTGTATTCCCCTTCAATATGTTCCCAGAGGTTGACCCTACGCTGGGACCTGAGATGAAATCAACCGGTGAGGTATTGGGTATAGCTGATTCGTTTGGTCTGGCATTTTTTAAATCTCAGGATGCAGCGGGCCAGAAACTTCCGTCAAAAGGCAATGTCCTTATAACTGTTAATTCAAGAGACAGAGAGGGGATCCTTGATGTGGCAAGATACCTTAAGAAGGCTGGTTTTAATATTTATGCCACAAATGGGACACACAGATTTCTTGCGGACAATGGCATTGAATCAATGCCTATAAAGAAGGTTCAGGAAGGAAGACCGAATATTGTAGATGCCATACACAACAAAGAGATACATCTAATTATAAATACACCGGCAGGCAAGAGTAGCAAATATGATGACTCATATATACGCAAGGCGGCCATAAAATATAAGATACCCTATATAACAACAGCAGCAGCAGCAAATGCAGCAGCCGAGGGTATAAAGGCGTATCTTGAAAACAATGGAATGATTGAGGTGAAATCACTCCAGGAATATCACAAGGAGATAAATTAAAATAGAAAGGGGTAGGATTATTATGGCTCAGGCAACTATAAAAATAGGTGGTATGTCCTGTCAGCATTGTGTTGCCAGCGTTGGGAAGGCTATAACCAGTGTGAATGGTGTTCAGAAGGTTGATATTTCCATAGGCAATGCATACATTGAATATGATGAATCAAAGGCAAGGCTTGATGAGATTGAGGCTGCCATAGAAAAAGAGGGCTATAAGGTTATAAAACAATAAAATCAGTGAAAGGCTGAAAGTAGGTCTATAAAATTGTTGGTAGGGCATTTATAGGCTTGAATAAAGAACATATTTAAGGACTTTATAAGGACTATAGATGTAGCCTTTTTGACTACAGTCTATATTTTGGTTATGCTTATAGATAATTTTAATAGGGCAATAAATTATTTGCGCATCTCAATCACAGACAGGTGTAATCTCCGATGTAGATACTGCGTCAACGAAAACTTAAGATTTAACCCCCATGATGAGATATTGAGATATGAGGAGATTATAAGGTTTGTCAGGCTATGCGCGGAACTTGGATTTAAAAGTGTAAGACTAACAGGAGGTGAACCCCTTGTCAGGAAAGGGGTATCGTATCTTATAAAGGAGATCAGCAATACACAAGGCATAGATGATATCGCATTAACAACAAACGGTGTCTTTCTCGGGGAAAATATTGTTGAATTGAAACAGGCAGGTCTAAAAAGGGTAAACATAAGCCTTGACTCATTAAAAAGAGACAGATATGAATATATTACAGGTGTAGATGCTATAGATAATGTTTTTATAGGCATTGAGAAGTCCATCCAGAATGGCCTTTATCCAATTAAAATCAATACCGTCATAATCAAAGATTTCAATGACGATGAGGTAATAGATTTTGCACACCTTGCAGAGAAATGGGATATCCATGTAAGGTTCATTGAATTTATGCCATTTGGTGACCCTGAATTATGGGGTCCATCAAAGATAGTTAGCTCAAGGGAAATGGAGGATAAAATAAGAACTGTCTATGAGCTTGAACCGTCTATAAATAAACACAAAGGTCCTGCAAAGATGTTCAAGCTAAAGGGTGGCAAAGGCGAGGTGGGTTTTATTAGCCCTGTATCCACCCACATATGTTCTGAATGTAACAGAATAAGGCTTACATCGGACGGAAATATTATGCCATGCCTTTTTTCAGACATTAAATATGATGTGAAGAAACTGCTAAGGGCGAATGCCACTGATGATGAGATAAAGGCATTAATAAAATATGCTGTAAAAGAAAAACCCAACAGAAAATACGAGCTAGGACAGATCAAGAAATGTCAGAGAAGCTTAAGGAACATAGGTGGTTAACTCATACCCATAGCGTTAATGGCACGATTTTTTATTAAGAGGCTCGTTTTCTTTTGCCTTTTCTCTTTCTCGGATCTCAACAAATTCTGTATATTCCTTCATAAGAACATCTCTGTAATCTCTCCTTACAACCTCTGAATCAGGGATGTAGTTGCCCATTGCCTCAAGTCCAGCAATGATCTCATCTATAGTTGCCCTGGTTGGTCTTTTACCTACTGCATAAAGCTCTGCCATTATCTCATGGAGATTACTTAAGGCAATCTGTGTCCCATCTATAAACCTTATTGTCTTCCGACTAACTGTCGGTGCATTGGGGTCCACTCATGTAACTCAGCCAACTACTTTAAATAGAGACATACATACCCCCTATTTTTTATCTTATATATTTTAATAAATATACCAGCTATTTGCCTATACATCAATATATAGGACAGCAAGGCTGAGAATGTTTACGGCAAATAATACTGGTAACTCTCTAATAATAATCAAGCCTTCAGAATGGCACCTGTTGATGCTGATGTTACTAAATCTGCATATCTTGCCATATATCCTTCTTTTATCTTTGGCTCAGGTCTTTTCCATCCTGCCCTACGTTTTTCCATCTCTTTTTCACCTACATGGAGGTTTATTATCTTTTTATTGAGGTCTATCTCAATCTTGTCGCCATCCCTAACAAGGGCTATTGGTCCACCCTCTGCTGCCTCAGGGGAAACATGGCCAATGCACAATCCCCTTGTTCCACCTGAAAACCTTCCATCTGTTATAAGGGCACATGATAGATCAAGCCCTCGTCCTGCAAGGATGCTTGTAGGTGTCAACATCTCCCTCATCCCAGGACCTCCCTTTGGGCCCTCATATCTTATTATGATTGCATCCCCCGCTTTGATATCCCCATTCATTATAGCTGCCCCTGCATCTTCTTCGCTCTCGAAAACCCTTGCCTTACCAACAAAATGCCATATATCCTTTGAAACACCAATCCTCTTCACTATAGAGCCGTCAGGGGCAAGGCTCCCTACTAGGACTGCAAGCCCTCCCTTTTCGTGATATGGATTGTCCACAGGGCGTATAACCTCATGGTCAAAAACCTCTACCTCTTCTATAATATCACCAACCTTCTTTCCCCCCACGGTTATGCACTTCTTGTTTATAAGATTCTTCTTTGATAATTCCCTCATTATCGCATATACCCCCCCTGCCTCATTAAGATCTTCAAGGTGGTGATAGCCTGCAGGGCTCATATTGCACAGATGAGGAACTCCTTCAGATATCTCATCAAAAAGTGTGAGGGAGAGTTTTATACCCCCTTCATGGGCAATGGCAGGGAGATGAAGGGCTGTATTGGATGAACCACCAAATGCCATATCAACGGTTATGGCGTTTCTGAAGGCATCTATGGTCATGATCTCCCTGGGCTTAATATCCTTTTTCACTAGCTCCATTACCCTTATCCCTGTCATCTTGGCAAGCCTTATACGGGCTGCATGCACTGCAGGTATGGTTCCATTCCCGGGAAGGGCAATACCAAGGGACTCTGTTAGACAATTCATGGAATTAGCGGTAAACATGCCTGCGCATGAACCTGCACCAGGACATGCGCACCCTTCAAGCATGGAGAGTTCTTCTTCAGTTATAATACCTGCCGCCACCTTTCCTACACCCTCAAAGACAGATATGAGGTCAACCTTTTTACCCGCAAATCTTCCAGCAAGCATAGGTCCACCACTTATCAAAATAGATGGTATATTCAGACGCATGGCTGCCATCATCATACCAGGTATAATCTTATCGCAGTTTGGCACAAGCACAAGCCCATCAAAGGGATATGCCTTGCACATTACCTCAACAGAGTCGCATATAAGCTCCCTTGAGCCAAGGGAATACTTCATGCCCTCATGATTCATGGCTATGCCATCACAGATACCTATGGTAGAAAACTCCATAGGCGTCCCCCCAGCCATTCTGATAGAGTCTTTTACTGCCTGGACAATCCTATCAAGATGTATATGTCCTGGTATAAGCTCATTTGCCGAGTTTGCTATCCCTATTATTGGTCTTCCAATCTCTTCTCTTATGTAGCCTATAGCATTAAAAAGACTCCTATGGGGTGCCTTTTCTATCCCCTTTTTCATTCTATCTGACCGCATCTTGCCCTCCTTTTATTGATACCAGATACAAGATTATTACAGCGAAAAGGATATTTCAATAGATATTATCAATAGCCCGTAAATGTTTTTAAAGATGAGTAGATATACCCTGACTGAAAAATATAAACTATAGGGCTTGATGACCCTACATCTTTTATGCTGTAACTCAATTAATGCAATAAAAGTTAGTCGTTAGGCAATTCAAGGTTAGTCTTTCGTTGCTATTGTTCCCCTCCCCACCTTTTAAAGAGATTATGCTCTATATCCATCAGATCCAGGATCTTGCCTACTGTGTGATCTATAATATCCCCAATACCCTTTGGTTTATGATAAAAGGCAGGGACAGGTGGAAGTATTATGCCCCCCACGTCAGCCACCCTTGCCATGAGCTCAAGGTGTCCCTTGTGTAATGGTGTCTCCCTTATAACAAGGACAAGCCGCCTCTTCTCTTTCAAAACCACATCCGCTGCCCTAACAATAAGATTATCATTATAGGAATTGGCGATACCGGAGAGCGTCTTTACTGTGCATGGGGCAATAACCATACCATATGTCTTAAAGGAGCCGCTCGATATGGATGCGGCAAGATTGTCCACATCATGGCTCTTATACGCCAGCCCTTCAACATAATCTATGCTGAACTCAGTCTCTATGAGGATATTCTTCTTTGCTGCATCAGATAGAATAAGATGACTTTCAAAATCAAAACTTTTTAAGACCTCAAGGAGCCTTATCCCGTATATTATTCCTGTTGCACCCGTAATAGCTACTATAATCCTTTTTTTCATGGCCCCTTCATAATCTCCAGTATCCTATCCTCTATTTTTCTGCATATACCCAGAATCTCCTCTATTCCCTCCTTTTTCAGATTATCCCAGTGAATGCCCGCTACAACCACAGTCTTTCTATTTAGTTTCCTTGAAAGATTCTCTGATAGACCCTTTGCCACCATATCCTCCTTATGTCCCAAAAAGGTATAGACAGAGCCTGTAGAGCTTATTCTATCCGGGTTTTGTATACTAGGCCTGGGCTGACCTATCCCTATTGCACCTATATGTTCCTTCCCGCCTGTAATCACGACAAGTATATCCTCACCCATGATTGTGATATGGGCATCAATCTCAAAACTACCTGACTTTTCCCTTATAAAAAAAGTATCCATACTCTATGTTATGGTAACACTATTTCTTATCATACTGTCCAGGATATCTATTGCCCTCTCTGCAAATGCAGGGTCGCTTATATGGCAATCAATCTCTTCAATAGGTATATCATCCCGAAGGATCTTTCTCAATTCATTAACAAAGATCTTATCAACAATAGGGTCATAGAGTTCCATGCCCTCCCTGTCCGCCTCAGACCACCCCCTTAAAGGGATCAATATCCAAACAGGACTATGATATCTGTTGAGCCTCTCACCAATAATATAGGCAAAACTTATCATCTCATCGCTCTCCATACGGACACAGAACCTGATATCGTGTATATGTATTCTTCTGCCCTTTAGATTATCAGGCATAGGATAGAATGGACTGAATACTGCATTGTCAAGACCGCCAGGGGCAAAGACAAGGGGGATACCCATCTTTCCGGCTGTCTCAAACCTTTCAGGCCCAATCCCCTTGCAGTATCCCCCAAGCATATCATCTGCTATCTCGTGAGGGGTAAAATCAAGAACGCCAGCTATGAGCCCTTGGGCAATCATCTCCTCCATTGCCATACCACCTATGCCATTGGCATGAAAACCTATCATCTCATAGCCTTTTTTCTCAAGGATAGGCTCGGCATTGATAGCACATGTAGAACTGACACCGTATGCAGTTACTGCAATCATGGGCTTTGAATATCTTATCTCATTACCCTCCCTTATCATGCCACATATTGCCCATGCTGCCTGCCTAAGGATCTTACGGATAAAATCATTAAAACCGAGGAGATCCGCCACAGAATGAAACATTACGATATCCTTAGTCCTTATATACTCTCTTATATCCCTTGATGCTACTGTTGATAAGACAAGTTTTGGAAACCCAAAGGGGAGACGCCTCATTATAAAGCTTGCAATTGCTGTCCCGGTACCACCTCCCATACCCAAAACACCATCGATCTTTTTTTCATTGAAAAGCCTCTCTGCTATATCAGCCCCGCCCTCCTCCATAGCCTTTACAGCCAACGACCGATCCCTTTTATCTCTGATCGCCTTTAGGTCATATCCCCCTGCCCTGGCAACCTCATAATTGGTAATATCAGGCCTTATAAGAGGTTCAGTAAGGGTGCCTATATCCATAAGAAGGGGATCCACACCCTGTTCAATGGCACACCCCTTTACAAACTCTGCCTCTTTGCCCTTTGTATCCATTGTGGCTATGATAAGTAGGTGTTTTTTCATAATGTCTTTTAAATATTTATCTTCACAGGTGTAAATGCCCTATCAAAAAGAAGTTCCATCCCACTCTTTTTACCAAGGACAGACTCCTTCTTTTTCTTACCCCAGACAGACTCAGGCCTTGCCTGGACAAGGAAGATATTTTCGGGAAACGGCAGGCTCCTTGATATGGACCACTCAATATCCTGGGGACACTGGAAGTGCTTCTCCACCTCTTTTGCTAACCTTGTGAGCTCTAATATCTCTCTGTCCTCAAGACACTGCACCTTTCTTTGGTCAGCCGGCATTTCTTTATACTCCATCTCTTTTGTATTAGGGTTATACACGTACTCAGCCCCCTTATCCGATATAACCCTTTCCTCTATCTCCATAGTCACCTTATCTACAAGGTACCTGTCTGGGGTAACATTCCCTGATACAACGGCCTCTCCATAACCAAAACTGCCTTCTATGGCAACCTTGGTAACATCACCATTTACAGGGTTTACTGTAAACATAACCCCTGCTGCCTTGGCATCAACCATTGTAAGAACTGCAACGCCAATAGGGTCAAAGTGCAATGGAAGATTCAATCTTGCCCTGGCTATAATAGAACGGGTATTAAATGTGCTTGACCAAACCCTTATCACATTAAAAATCACGTCATCTGCACCGCATACATTGAGATATGTCTCATATTGCCCAGGATGACTCACAGGACCTGCAGAGCGGGTCGCCACATATACATCCTCACGACCCGCAGCCCGGCATAACTCACTATAATATTCCTTTATTATTGTCTCCATATCTGGCGGCATCTTTACTGACTCCACAATAGCCCTCATCTTCTCTGACGCCTCTTCATATTTTAATGTATCAGCCACATTATTCGGATCTGCATGGAAAGTATCGAGAAACTTTAGAAGAAGTTCAGTTGCCGCTGTCTCTGTCATAAATCTCTTATAGGCATCTACACCAAGGGCAAATCCTGGTGGCACCTTAAAACCTGCCTTTGTTAGTTCACCAAGGTTTGCACACTTTTTACCTACAATATTGTTATATTCTTGCCCTATCTCATGGAACCAGTAGATCCATTTATCTTTCATAAGAACCCCCTCTGCTTGTAAAAAATAAGGGTCAGGTGTTTTCACCCCTGGCCCTTAAATGCTATGCCTTTTTTATTATAGTTACAGTCCCTGCAGAGCCGTCAACCTTTATGATGTCCCCTGTCTTTATAACAGCCGTAGCAATCCCGGTTCCTGTAACTGCCGGAAGGCCATATTCCCTTGAGACAATAGCTGCATGGGATGTAAGACCACCTATATCTGTAACTGCTGCCTTTATCTTTGTAAAAACAGGTGCCCACGATGGATTTGTGCATGGTGCGACCATAATCTCACCAGGCTGAAGTTTTACTACATCCTCCATAAGCTTTAAAACCCTCGCAGGGCCTTCAGCAACACCGGCAGATGATGCAAAGCCCTTTATCTCATTAACATCTGTTATTACATCTCCACCCCCGCCTTTTAACCATTCACCAACCTTTTCCGATGTGACACCCCATAACATAACAGTAAATGGTTCAGCCACCTCTTCAGGAGGCACACCGAGGGCAGGAACAGGCACCCATTTCTTCGCAGCCTCTAGTATCTTTTTTCTCTTCGCCGCCTTTTCCTTCCAGAGCTTACCCCTTGAAGGAACACCCTCTCCAAGCGCCCACGATGTGGCAAGGTCTTCAAGAAGCACGGGCACCTCAAAACGGTTGAAGAGATATATATCATCTGTATGCTCAAGGAGATCATACTTAACAAGGAGGTTTCCAAAATCCCTTATCTTCTCAAACCATATTGTATGAAACCAGTGCTCGACCCAGAAGAGATGGTCCTCTGCGTATCTGTATATTGTCCTGACTACATTGTGGGCATCATCAAAGGACTTCCTGTCATCTTCTGTCCCAATAAGGCTTCTATATTCCTTGACAAGCCTCTCCCTCTCTTGCGATATCTCTTCAAATGACCGCTCTATCTTCTCGCCTTTTTCAAGTCTCTCAACATAACTCTTGATATAACTAAAAGGCACATCCAGTTTGTCTATCCAGCTTCCCTCATAGTGATACCAGCCACTGCCACAGGAGACAAAGAACCAAGGGTCTTTTACCTTTTCAAACTCCTCGGACCATGCCCTCCCAGCCTCTATCTCCTTAAGCTCCTTTATCTTCCCCTCGGCAGATATATCCTTCTTGAGGATAGCAGCTACCTCAGGCCTTTCTATTGCAAGCCTACTTAATCTACACAGCTCCTCCTCAGGTCTGAACATGGATACCTCAGCACCCGCAACCATCTTTCCTACAGTGCTCTCCTTTATCCCTGGGAATAGTTTCTTTGCGGTATCCATAAACATAAGATAACCAAGATAGGCAAGATTCAGATATTCAAAATGCCACTGCCATGCCTTTGTTATCATATTTACTATGTTATTAAATGATTCTACTAGCTCATATGCCTGTGTGTAACCCTTGGGATATGGTATGACCTCATCTTCAGGGACATATCTATCAAACTCCTTTATCACCTTAAGTGCCTTCATCTCTCTTCCAAGGGCATCAAATTTTTCATACCACTTATCCCAGAGCATATTATAATTCTGAAATGCATAAGGAACCCTTTTTCCAAAAAGCTCTGCCTTCTCTCCTATTACCTCAGGGGAAGGCGGCTCAACAGCAGCGATATACATATAACAGCCCAATATCCTCTGTGCTACACCCTGTGCAGGCGGTATACAAAAAACCCTTGTGTTGAACTGTGATAAGGCTATCTGCCATGATGACTGGAATATATCGTCAAGTGGATAGAGCGGTTCTGGTGCATGGATCTTATCCTGATACCAAAAATGCCTCTTCTCCCAGTCCTCTCTGTCCTTACTAAAGAGACGATGAGGCGCATACATCTCCTCCCACCCTTCGAGCTCTGGTGGGAGCGCTACCTCTTCTGCAAAAGGAAACTTTTTTGCCTTTGCCATTTTTAACCCCCCTTAATTTTTTTAAACCTTTTTAATTCAGATCCGTATCCCCAATCTGAATAAACAAACCACACCCCCCTTCTTTCCTTTATAATCTGAACCATCTTGGTTCATCAAAACGCTCTGTTGTCCTCAAGATTCGACTCATGTAATTGGTGACAAGATCATTCTTCAGTTTATGGGTAATCCTTCTGAAGTCTTCATTGATGATCAATCTACCTATGTCTACAGGGTCTTTGAAGGTGAACTCAGCGATAATCTCGCTCACCCCTCCGAGGACCACATTCCAACCACCTGTTACCTCAACATAATCTATCTTCTGCATTGTGGGAAGATGTTCATTTATAATAAAGTCTGCATAGACCTTCTTCATGCCCGGTCTGATGTCATAATACTGATTAAACTTCCACACACCCTTCTGAATGGTGTATCCCCTCCTTTTTACCGCACCTGTGGGTTCTAATACTGATGCCCTGTAGTTATAGATTATGGACTTGAGATCAATTACAAGGTTCTTAAAACGTTTATCTGCCAGGCGACTCGATAAAACCTCATGACCTTCAGCACTAAAAACAACGATTATCCTGGGACCAAAACCCACCTCAACATAATATCCCCCTACAGCAATAAGACCGATCTCGGCTATCTCTGAAAGGTAACGGTCGTTTATAAAGGTCTTGTAGTCATCTTCCCTTCCATGGATTATATCCCAGTTTTGGATGAACAAAATTGCCATATCCCTATTTCTTCCTTTCTTTTTCCTTTATAGCATTATATACACGCTCTGATGTTATAGGTAACTCATCAATCCTTACCCCAACTGCATCATAGATAGCATTGAGTATAGCAGGTATAGTGGGCATTATAGCGCCCTCCCCCACCTCTTTTGCCCCAAAGGGACCATTGGGTTCATTGCTCTCAATAATTATTGCATTGACATTAGGCATATCAAGTGCTGTAGGAATACGATATTCACCTAAGGTAGGGTTTGCCACCCTTCCCTTCTCATCGAATTTAACCTCTTCAAAGAGCGCCTCGCCAAGACCCATGGAGAGCGACCCCTGCATCTGACCCTCTACATTTGTTCTGTTTATGGCAAAGCCACAGTCATGGGCATCGGTCATCCTATCTACAGTTACCTTGCCTGTCTCCATATCCACTGTTACCTCAACAATCTGTGCTGAACATCCATATGCCGGGGATGTCCCAACAGCAGCGCCTTTGTATTTCCCGCCCAATTCACCTGGCTTATAGGCACCTGTCCCCACTATTGTGCCCTTCTCAAGATAGGCAATCCTTGCCGCCTCCTTAAAGGTCAGTTTATCCCCGCCAGGTTGTTCTGTCCAGCCCCTATGCTCCTTAATGTAATAAGACCTTATACCTGAGAAGTCCACAAGACCTTTTTTAAAAATTATGAATCCATCCTTTATATCCATATCTTCCACAGGAACATTCAATCTCTTAGAGAGCACCTCAAGAACCTGTATCTTTACCTCCTCTGCCGCCTGTTTTACAGCATGGCCTGACATTAAGGTCTGACGTGATGAATAGGCACCCAGATCAACACCATAGTCAGTGCTTCCAGAATATATCTTAACATCCTCGTATCGAACACCAAGCGCCTCTGCTGCCATCATGGTAAGAACTGTGTCTGAGCCCTGACCGATCTCTGCAGCAGCAGTGTAAAGCTCGACGGTTCCGCCATCCTCTGAAAGTTTGATCATGGCTGTAGAGTGGAAGGTCTCAGAACGGTAGATGGGGTAGCCTGCACCGGATACAAAAAAACCACAGGCAACACCTATACCCTTACCCTTGGGCAACTTATTCTTTTTGTTTTTCCAGTCTGATTTGTCCCTTATTGCCTCAAGGCACTCCTTCATCCCGAAGCTGCTTAGATTAAAGTCATTACAGGTAACCTCGCCCTTTTCCCTTACATTTCTAAGCCTGAACTCTATGGGGTCCATCCCCAGTTCCTCTGCTATTATATCAAGCTGCTGCTCCCATGCAGCCCTTGCAGCAACACCGCCATGACCCCTCTGGGCACCGCATGCCGGTTTATTGGTGTAAACCCTGTAACCATCATATTTCATATTGGGGAGTCTATATGGTGCCCCAAGAAGGGAACCTGCATAATAGACCGTTGCAATACCAAAACTTGAGTATGCACCACCATCAAGATAACATGTGTTCTTTAATGCATATATTGTCCCATCCTTCTTTACCCCTGTTGTAAGCTCATGATAGAACTGGTGCCTTCCCCTTGAATGAAGAAAGACCTGCTCTCTGTTCATTATCATCTTTACAGGTCTGCCTGTCCTCATGGAGAGGAGGCATGTAGCAAGCTCTATGGTATTTGCCGATGCCTTAGGACCAAAACCACCACCTACATAAGGTTTCACAACCCTTACCTTTCCTATGGGTATGTTGAGAACCATAGAGACTGTCCTCTGGACATAGTGGGGTGTCTGTGTAGATGTATAAAGGGTAAGGTATCCATTCATATCATAATGGGCAAGACATGCCTGAGGTTCAAGAAAGGCACCATCCTGTTTCTTATTGACAAACCTGTCTGTCCTGATGTAGTCGCATTCCTTTAGTGCCTCTTCTACATCCCCGAACTCCTGGTGGACCTCCGCACCTATGTTATTGGGATAATCGTCATGTATGGGGACAGCACCTTCGGCCATGGCATCGGCTACATTGAGATAGAATGGTAGTTCCTCATAATCTACCTTTATAAGGGATGCTGCCTCCATAGCAGTCTCAAAATCAACTGCTGCCACTGCTGCTATCTCATCCCCCACATACCTCACCTTTTCGTAACAAAACATGGTCTCGTCATATCTTGCTGGACTCACACCATAATGGATTGTCCCTGCCTCCTTCCATGTAGTTATATCCTTTACACCTAAAAGCCTTTTTGCTGCAGAGGTATCAATATTCAGTATCCTTGCGTGGGCAATGGGGCTCTGCAATACAACAGCATAGAGCATATTAGGCATGGAGAGATCTGCGGCATATCTTGCTTCCCCAGTTACCTTTGCCCATGCATCAACCCTTGGGACTCTTGTGTTTATTACGCTAAAATCCTTCATTGATCTCTCCTCCTTATACCTTCTTCTCTGTCTTTGATACAGCTTGGATAGCCTCTACTATCTTTTGATACCCTGTGCATCTACAGAGATTACCTGAGATAGCCTCTCTGATCTCCTCTTCAGTGGGCTCTGGATTTTTTTCAAGGAGGCCTTTGGCAGATAGGATCATGCCAGGTGTGCAGAAACCGCATTGTATTGCGCCGTGGTCAACAAATGCCTGTTGGATAGGATGGAGATGTTTTCCATTGGCAACACCCTCTATAGTCTGAATCTCGCAACCGTCTGCCTGGACCGCAAGGACAAGACAGGAGTTTACAGTCCTTCCATTTAATATGACAGTGCAGGCCCCACAGTCGCCAATACCACAGCCCTCCTTTGTCCCAAGAAGACCCAGATCCTCCCTTAATAACTGGGTTAGTGTCTTATTAGTAGTAACTGCGACCTCATATGCCTTATTATTAACGATAAGATTTATTAGTCTCTTCATGCCTCACCTCACCTGTTTTGTGCCTGTTTCAGGGCTGCCATTAATGTCCTTTTTGTCAAGACCTCCACCATAGCACAACGGTACCGGGCGCTTCCCCTTATATCATCTATAGGTGAACAATCCTGGGATGCAAGGCTGGCTACCTTTTCGATTAGACTACTCGTTGGCCTCTCCCCTATTAATGCGCCCTCCGCCGATACCGCATGGATTGCCGTGGGTGCCACAGAGCTCAGTATAATCTTTGCATCCTTTATTATACCATCTGGTTTATCAAGGGTTATAAATGATGCAACAGCTACAATGGCAATCTCAAGGGCCCTTCTGTGCCCGAGTTTTAAGTAGCTCCCGCCACTGAAAGGAGGAGGCTCATTGACGATAATCCTTGTCAATATCTCATCCTTTTTTATAGTGGTCTCGCCAGGACCCTTAAAAAATTTATCAAGCTCAACCTCCCTCTCACCTCTTTTGTTTTTCAGCCTAATCCGTGCACCTAAGGCTATCAGTGAAGGGGGCATGTCTGCGGCAGGTCTTGCAGTAACAATATTTCCACCTATGGTTGCCCGGTTTCTTATAAGGGGTGAACCAAGGACTGCCGCTGACTCATATAGTATAGGGTATCTCTTTTTAATAAGCTCAAACTCCGTTAATTTTGCAACTATGAGGTTTGACCCTATGGAGATACTGCCATTCTGCGGCTCTATCTCAGAAAGACCTGGTATCTTTCCAATACTTACAAGGCACCCAGGCGAAAGAAGACCTTTTTTCATATTCACCAACAGATCTGTCCCCCCTGCTATTATCTTTCCGTTACCATTGAGATCTGCCATTATCCTGCACGCCTCAGAGAGATCCTTTGGCTCCTCATAATCAAATCTTGGCAATAAAAACATAATAACCTCCTTGAAATCAAAATGACCGCTCAGAAGACGCTTAAGCTGGCATTGACCACTGCCTCAGCAAATAAAGGTTCCTCCATATTAGCATCAACCTCAATAATATTTATACCCTTTTTTAATCCATTCTTCAATTCCTCAAGGAATACCCTGTCTTCATCGGGGTCATAGGTTACACCACCAGGGGCATCAACAGAAGACCATCCCTTCATAGGAAGGACTATCTTTACAGGGCCGGCTGCATTGTTCAGTTTTCTTTTAAACTCTATGGCTGCTTTTTTTAGTTCATCAGGGGATGCCCTAAGCCATGTCCTGAATTTGTCAAGGTCATATCTTCTTCTATTTTTGTGGTTTTCTGTATATTTTGATTTAGGCGGGGTTATATGATTAAGCCCGCATGTAGAGATGACCTGCGGTATACCTGACCTACCTGCTGCCTCCATCCTTGTGGGGCCTGCATCCCTCATGCCACCAACAAGATGCTCTATCACAGCACCAGGCGCAAGGTCAATAACACCACTGAAAAGCCCCTGCTCCACCATCGCCTCCATTGCCCTGTCTCCTATGCCAGCAGCAGAAAACCCAATGACATCAAAGCCCTTTGCCTCCAGTGCCTGTCTGACCCTTGATGCACACTTCTCACAGGGTCCTAACATGGTAAGGGCTATTGCCTTTTTTCCCTCTCCCCTTTTTACCCCTGGAGGTGATTCTGCCTCCACCATACCGCATATACCATAGGCTGCCCTGTCTATGACATTTCTTAAAACATCACTTAAACCTGAAATCTCCACAACAGAATGAAAAAGGGCTATATCACCAATATCTATATATCTTGTAGACATACCAGGCAATGCAGCCGTTGAGGATATCATCATCTTGGGGACCCCAAAAGGCAATGCCCTCATTACATCCGTTGCTATAAGAGATCCTGTAGAGCCTCCTATACCTATAATGCCGTCAAGTTCTCCTCTTTTCCACATATCAATGGCAATGCTGGACGCACCCTTTGTCATTATGGCTGTGTTTTTTGCCCTTTCTCTTGAGGTGAGTATCTCTTTATATGTACTTCCACCGGCCTCAGCAACTATATCAGATGCTATATCTGGCGCAAAACCCTCTGAAGGTCTCATAGAGATATCTAATACAATAGGTGTTTTCCCAAGTTGCCTTATCTTATCCCTTAAGTAGAAGGTCTCAACCCCCTTTGTATCAAGGGTCGAGATAATAAGTATCTTTTTCATGCCTTATCCCTCTGCAACCTTCTTTTCTATATCAGCCTTAAGCGCCTTCTTATCCACCTTACCTGAATCACCCACAATCGGCAGGGAATCAACAACCTCAAGCCTTTCAGGGAGCTTGTATGCAGCAAGCTTCTTGGATTTTAAAAACTTCACCATCTCCTCTTTAGTGAATGTCTCGCCTGGCTTTGGAACCACATAGGCGCATGCCCTCTCACCCATCTCCTTATCAGGATAACCAACTATAGCTACATTGGCAACCTTTGGGTGCTCATTAAGTATGCCCTCTATCTCGGCAGGATATATATTTTGACCACCACGGATAATCATATCCTTTGCCCTGCCCATAATCCAGAGGAAACCATCCTCAAACTTTACAATATCCCCTGTTGTTGTCCAGCCGTCCTTGTCAAAGACTGCGGCAGTGGATTCAGGGTCACGGTAGTAGCCAGCAGGCGCATGGGGACCCCTAAACCATAGCTGTCCTGGCTCCCCCTCCTTGACCTCATTGCCATTATCGTCAAGAAGCCTAACCTTATTTCCTGGAAGCATCCTGCCCACTGTCCTTCTTCTTATCTCGCCAGGGTCATCTATGGTGCAGCCTGATACAGAACCCACATCCTGGGTGCCAAGGTCGCTGGTTATTATTGCCTTATACCTCCTTTCTGCCTCCTCGGCTACCTGTGGCGGCAGATAGCCCCCGGCTGAGCGTATAAAACGCAGAGAACTCAAATCATATTTTGTCTCATCCACCTCAAGCATCCTGACAAGATGGGTGGGAACAACACCTATGGCTGTTGCCCTTTCCTTTTCTATGAGTTTCAAGGCGCCCTCAGGTTCAAACTCCTCCATCATTACTGTCTTGGCACCTACGAGGGGTGCCGCAAAGTAGGTAAGCGTCCCTGCAGCACCGCCTGCATGGGGTGCAATGGCAACAGTTATATCATCCTTTGTGAGCCTCCAGATATCCACCCTTGCCTTCGATGTGCATACCCTTGATGCTATGGGCCACTCCACGAGTTTTGGTAGACCTGTTGTCCCTGTGGTGCTTGTAAGGAGACCTACATCATAGTACGAGCTAAATCTCCTCGCATCAAGCTCCTTGTATTTTGACTCATCCACATCCTCATTGGCGAGTTTTATAAGGGAATAAGAACCCTCAGGCGCACCATCAGGGACCTCTTCCTCAAAGAGAAAGAGGTATTTAAGGTAAGGTGAGGTCTTCTTAAGTTCCTTATACATATCTAAGTAATTAAATCTACGATAGATATGGGGTATGGCAACAGCAACAGCCTCTGTCTTCTCCACCATATAGGTGAGCTCCTTTTCCCTCAGATACGGATAAACAGTAAGGGATATAAGCCCTGCCCTGTCTGCTGCAATCCTTGCAATAAATCCGTATACACTGTTTGGTGCCTGTATGATAATACGGGAATCCTTAGGTATACCCAGCTTCACCCAAGCATAGGCGAGATTGTTCAAAAGCCTCCACGCCTGTTTCCATGTAACCCTGTATTTAGAATCAACGAGCGCCTCTCTGTCACCAAGCTCTTTTGCATTCCTCTCCCAGAAGTCTGTAAAAACCTCATCTGTCCAATAACCATCCCTTCTAAATTCATCTATCATTTCGTCTGTGTATCTAATTGGTCTCATTGATTTCCCCCCTTGTTTTTAATATTTAAATAAAAACATAAAGGTCCAATGGTTAGGGTATAGGGGTATAAGGTTAGATATCTAATTAATGCGGTTGCCCCTTACCCCTAAACTATTTAGCCTTTAACCTTATTACTATCTACAATCCCAGCTCACCCCACCTTGCCTGGACCTTCTTTACTATATCAGGGTCAAGTTCAATTGGTATGGGTTTTTCTTTCCATTCATAGGGAATTGTGGCATCAATGATTATCCTTCCTGTAATGTCTCTGGCATCAATAGGCAGAGATGGGTCAAGGGGGGTAGAGCGTCCCCTATGGATAATCTGACAGCGGTTGGGCTGAAATCTAAAGCTTATAGCATATAAAACCCTCGGGATATCCCACGGGTCTATATCATCATCAACGACAATAACGGTCTTTAAGCCATATGCACCCATCTCTGTAGAGATAACCGCTGTGCCTACCTGGTCAGCATGGCCTGGATACATCTGTTTTACAGAAACAATGGCGATGAATCTACCAGCGCCCTCAGGGGGACAGTATACAGCCTTAATACCAGGTATCTTCATATCTGTGAGCTGCTGCCATAGGGTAGCGCCATAAGTCAGTGCCATAGTCATATGGGTATCTGTAACAGCACGGCCAACAGTAGTTCCCCAGAATATGGGGTTATTTCTGTATGTTACACAGTTGACCTTTACAAAGTTTCTCTTGTCTGTCCCAACCCCTGAATAATATCCTGTATATTCACCAAAGGGTCCCTCCTCCATAAATGCATTGGGGTCTACCTCTCCCTCTACTACAATCTCTGCGGTAGCAGGGATGGGGAGGTCAACGGTCTCACCTTTTATAACCTCTATGGGCTCACCACGCACAGCACCAGCAAAGTCATACTCTGACACAAAGGCAGAGATACGGGCAGCACCTGTGAGAAAAAGAAGGGGATCACATCCTATAACACATGCAACAGGCATGGGTTTTTTCATGGCTCCATACTTTTTAAGCATAATATCTGCATGTTTTCCTTTGATAAACTGTGTCCCCAGGTGATTCTTATCAAGTAGTTGTGCCCTGTAGGTGCCCAGGTTTATCCAGCCTGTCTCAGGGTCTTTTGTGATAAAAAAATGGGCTGTCCCAAAGTATCTACCACCATCGCGGGGATAGAACTTAGGTGCAGGGAATTTAAACAGGTCAACATCACCCCCCATCATGATATTTTCCTTGCAGGGTGCCCTGTCAACCCATTTTGGTGATATAGATTTCTTACCCTTTTCAACCCATGCACGCATAAGATCCACTAGGCTTGACTGAAGCGGCGCACCCATTATCATGGCGAGCCTTCTTGTTTCAGTGCATACACTGGTTATAACCGGAGATTTATAACCCTTTACATTCTCAAAAAGTAGGGCAGGGCCATGCCTTTCCTCATTCAGTTTGGCGATATGGGATAGCTCAAGATTCCAATCAACCTCGGTCTTAATCCTCTTTAATTCACCTTCCTTCTCTGCCATGTTGATAAAATCTCTCATGTCTTTTATCTGCATAACCCCTCCTTGAAATTATAATGCTTTACATGTGATGATAACATCCGAAAAATATTTGTCAAATACATAAATTTTATGTTGATTATAAATAAAACTTATGGAATAATTTTTTTAGATAGGGGGGAGATGAATCTTAATCAGCTCCGGGTTTTTTATATAACAGCGATGGAACTTAATTTTTCAAGGGCTGCCGAGAAGCTTTTTATAAGCCAACCTGCCGTATCATTACACATAAAAAACCTTGAAGAGCTTCTTAAGGTAAACTTATTTAATAAAGTAGGAAAAAAAATATACCTCACCGAGCCTGGGCAGATACTTTTTGATTATGCAAATAAGATATTTGAGCTGGAAAATAAGGCTGAGTTTGCCATCAAAGAACTTGTGGAGCTGAAGCATGGTAGTATCCGTATAGGGACGACAAAGACATACGCCCGCTATCTCATGCCAGGCTTTATATCGAGATTTCACTCAAGATATCCCAATATCACCATTACGCTCAATGAGGGCAGCTCTCTTGAGATGATCCAGAGCCTGTTTACCCTCCACAATGAACTTGCAATCGTGGTGCATACGGATTATCCAAAGACCATAACCACTATTGAATTCAATGAAGAGGAGGTTATCTTTATAGCCTCGCCTGAACATCCAATCTGTGGCAAAGAGGAGATAACATTGGAGGACATCGCAAATACACCTATTATAATGAGAGAGGAAGGGTCAGGGACAAGAAGGGTAATAACTGATATCTTTCAAAAGAGGGGCCTTGGACCAATAATCCTATATGAGGCAAGTAACCTCGATTGTATAAAGGAGCTTCTTATTGGTGGAGAGGGCGTATCCTTTATGGTAAGACCCGTTGTCCAGAAAGAGATCGATGAAGGACTCTTGAAAGAGGTGAAGATAAAAGACCTCAGGCTTGTTATGCACTCAAAGATTGCGTTTTTAGGCAACAGAACCCTTTCAAGACCTGCCCGTGCATTCATTGACATGCTCCTCACAAAACAGTAAGTAACCTTCTAAAAAAAATTTACAAATATTTTCTCATCTTGACATTCATCCATAAATTACCTATAATGTTTTCATTCAATACCTTTTAATGGAAGATAAATTTCTCTGCGAAAAATACAAACAGCTTATAGATATCAAAAAAATTTGTCCCCATCCGGATGACTACTGCCAGTTTAGAACAAGATGTATAATCAATTACCGCTTCCTAGAGTCAAGGGAGACCAGAGATAGAAAAAAGGAGGAGAAACATTGAGGATACCTGATGAATATATCTGCGATACATGTGGTTATGTATTTCTGTCCTGCGAGGCACGTAATGTCTTCTGCCCAGAGTGCGGAAGTAGCATGGTTATCAAAGAGATCAGCTTTGAGGAGTTTCTGGATGAGGATGCCTTTGTTAACATAAAGATGGGTATACTGAGAAGATAAAAAAACCAGAATTTAGCGGATAGCATAAGGATGCAGCACACAGCATAAATCAACCATAAAGATATCTGTTGTAAGTTGTAAATCCATTTGTCAGTAAAACATTTTATCTAAATGTCCCAAGCTGGCACACACTGATCTTGATCTTCATGGATTCGCATATTGCTGTTAACAAAGGTTTAGGTATATTGAATCTTTTGGCAATGTTCCATGCATCTATGCATTTAAGCCGTCCGCCATAAAGCGAGGATTTAATAGCGGAATCAATATCAGGGTCTACCTTTTCAGTTAAAGCAGGAATATTTTTATCTCCCTGTCCGAAGAGTCCGAGTTGGCATTCTATTATATGGATTTCGAGAAGGTCTATTGTTGCACCCACTTCATCAGGGTCTGCATCGAGTTTCATTGCTATACCATGAGCCTCTGCGCATGATATCCTGTTGTTATACGTTTTTTCTCTTACTTTGGTGGCAATTACCTCGTTTAATTGAACACCCTTTCTTTTTTCTGCATAATTCCCTGAATCCTTATGCGTCATCTTGTTTCACCTGTTTTTTTTATATAAAGACCTTTTTAAAGATCTCGCTTAACTAAGAAACCCCTTTATTATCCAGTTTACGGCCTCCTCATAGGTGAGTCCGAGGCTCATAAGCTTTACAAGCTGGTCGGTGGCAATCTTGCCAATGGACGCCTCGTGAGTCAGCTCGGCATCAGGGTGGAATGCCTTTAATGACGGTATAGTCTCATTCCTGCCATTATCCATTATTATGGCATCGCATTCTATATGACCAAAGCATTTTGCCCTGGCCTCAAGGGTGGCATAAAAATTCTGACTTGAATCACCTTTGATTACTGACCTTGATACAAGGTTTGTTTTGCTTCCGTGCCCTATAAGTATGATCTCATTTCTTGATACGGCTGTCTGATTCCCATCAGTAAGGACCCTCTCTGTTATAATGAGGGAACTGCTAGGGCCTAATTCTGCCTCATTAAGCCTGTTCGCCGAATCTACACCACCTATCTGTGATAGCTCCATCTCAGCCCTTGCATTATCTTCAAGAAAGACCCTTGTGGTAGGATTTAATATACGCCTTCCTTTCCCCTCGCCTAAAGCAACGTGTTTTTCCACATATTTCATTACAGCGTTCTTTCCAATCCTGAACTCATGGATACCCTCATGCCCCTGGCTCTCAGATGAACCACAGTGGATACCACATCCTGCAACGATTGTTACATCCGAATCTTCACCGATAATAAATGTATTATAAACAACATCATGGAGTCCAGCCTGGCTTACAATCACAGGTATGTGAATGGATTCCCCCTTTGTGCTGGGTTTTATAGTGATTATTATGCCATTCCCTTCTCTGTTTGTTTCAATAAGAATATTTGCTGAGATCTCTCGCCCCAGGAGTTTTCCGTTTCTTCTTATGTTGTAGGCGCCTTTAGGTAGAGACTCAAGGTCAGCGACGGCCTTTAAAAGTTCCTTATCTATAGCATCGAGCATTGTATTCTCCTTCGCATATATCAGAATAATTGCAATTGCTTAGATCATTCAAAATTGGTGTGGCACCATTAAGATCCCCTGTATAATACAGCCTTCCTTCCTTTATAATTATAAGAACATCAGCGGCCTCAAGAAAATGGCGGTTATGACTCACCACAATTGTTGTTGTGCCGTGTTGCGACTGCTCTCTCTTGAGAAGTCTTACCATAGGTTCAATAGTCCAGAGGTCTATTCCTGTGTCAGGTTCATCATATATGGCAAGCAAAGGGTTCTGGGCTATCGTTGTGGCAAGCTCTATCTTTTTTATCTCACCGCCGGATAATCTAGAATCCACCTGCTTATCGAGAAAATCCATTGAACATATACCCACACGTGTTATAATCTCACGTATTTTCAACTCCTCATTGGTCTTTGCAGCAATAGATATAAGATCCCTACAGGTTATACCCTTGAAGCGGGCTGGATTCTGGAAGCTATAAGCAACACCTGCCTTGGCTCTATCCGTTATAGGTATGTCAGTGATATCCTGTCCATTAAGCAAAACCTTGCCCTCATCGACCTTATTTATGCCCATTATAAGTTTCGCCAGCGTTGTCTTGCCACTGCCGTTAGGACCAGTAATGGCGTAAAACCTCCCTTTTTCAAACGTAAAACTAATATTATCTATGATAGCCCTGCGATTTCCATCCCCTTCTTTTGTTTCTGTATCCTTTGCATAAAAAATAATATTTTTTAGTTCCAGCATCATTCACCTCTTAATTAAAGAGTCAGTTCTTAAAAGCATATCTTTAAGGTAAGCTATCGGTATAGCTAAATTAAGCCTTACGAAAATTTTGGCTACGCGTTAGATTAAGACACATTATGCCAAATTTCAAGATATTAATAACATACGATCAATTTTTGTATGCCAATAAGGCATCATCCCCCATGGATTCTAAAGATATAGAACAACTTGCATTGCATACAAATCTATCAGCATTAGTCATGCAACCCATGAGCAAACCGCCATTATATAGATTGACGTAAAGGTGGCTTATGGTGTGTGATCCTCCCCCAAAATAATGGACACACCAAAAGGCTTGGATATTATAATACAAGACTAGGAGGTGTGTATGGGTTCAGAGAGAAGAAGGAACTTTGACAG
>JGI12104J13512_1000153_pt1 | contig 68331 bp, 63 predicted proteins | sample TerdegcTABiofilm_FD_13512 | JGI IMG/M metagenome (IMG submission 13512)
AGGATGATGTCATTCTTGGAACAAGCATCGTGGAGTTGGTCAGTAAAATGGCCAAAACAAGAAATATTAAAGAGGACGGCATACGGAAGATTGTTGCATCCGGTGAAGGGCTGATAAAAACCCAAAGAATCAAGGAACAGATTGAAAGGCAAGGATTGAAAAAGGTAATCATCATTGTTCCGGGGTATGCCGCACGGCGCTTTCACCTCATGTATGATTCCTCCAAAACAGATGGAAAAACGATTTATCTCATAAAGCCTGTTCCGGTTACATTTTTTAATAGAGACAAATGGTGGAAAAATTCAGACTCACGGGGAATCCTTGCAGATGAAATCTTAGCCATAGGCTCGTATTACCTTCAAAGATTCAAGTATGGAGAAAAGGAAACGAACAATAAAACGAAGCGATGATCGGTGCGCAGGATGTTCGCTCTGTGCATTGTCATGTTCTCTTATCAATTTTGGTGTTTTCAATCCTGAAAAATCTTTTATAAAGTTATTGAGGGACGACCGCACTGCACGGTTTGAGGTGTCCATCGACGATGGATGCAAATCATGTGGCGAATGTATCAGGGCGTGTGCGTATAATGTGCTCAGGTGGGAAGATGAGAATCCTGATAATTGATTTGGAAAAAGAAGGCTTTTCCTATATGGAGGACGTTACCCTGAGGTCTCGATATTTGGGTGGGGTTGGCCTGAACACACATCTTCTCTATGAAAACACAGAAAGACATATTGATCCATTCGATAGTACGAATCATCTTTTCATTTCATGTGGTGCTCTTGCAGGCACCACTATGCCGACCGCCTCTCGATGTGAAGCAACATCACTGTCACCGACGGGATATTTCGGTACATCAAATTCCGGAGGCGGCATAGGAGCTGCAATAAAATTCTGCGGTATAGATTGTCTCTGGATCCGAGGAAAGTCATCAAGACCGCTCTATCTGGTAATTGACGAAAAGGGTGTGCGGTTTGAGGGTGCTCACGATTTGTGGGGAAAAGACACCTTTGAAACACTAGATATACTGAAAGCAAAAGAAGGAAAAAGAACTGAGGTTGCCTCGATTGGACCGGCAGGAGAAAAAGGTGTGCGGTTTGCCTCTATCCAAAATGGATACTATCACTCTTTTGGCCGGACAGGCCTCGGGGCTATTATGGGAAGCAAGCTCATGAAAGCCATCTGTTTCAAGGGGAATGCCGAAATTGCAGTACCGGACAAAAAACGTTTCATGAAGGTTGCGAAAAAGCTAAAGGATCGGATTATGTCTTCTGATTCTTTTGGATATACCCGACGGTACGGCTCCATGGTTGTATCAGATGTGTATAATAAACTTGGTATCCTTCCCGGTCTGAATTACCGAAAGGGATCGTTCGAGAATTGGGAAGAAACACGGGGGCGAAAAGCATTTGAGGAACGTTTCAAGGTAAAAGACTTTGCGTGCTTTTCATGTCCAATTGGGTGTCTCCACTGGTCAAAAGTCGTTGACGGGCCATTTGCAGGACTAGAAACCCATGGTCTTGAGGTAACCTATGTCCTCGAAATGGGAGCGAGACTCAACCTTTCTGAAGTGCCAGAGATTTTTTTCTGCGTGGAACTCTGTAACCGTTTTGGGATGGATGTCATTTCCACATCTGCCGTTGTTGCATGTGTCATTGAACTCTATGAAAAAGGCATAATCAAACCATCTGAGATCGGGCTTGATCCGAAATTTGGTAACGTTCAAAGCATCATCAAGCTCATTACTATGATTGGCAAGAAGGAAGGAATAGGGGCGGTCTTTGCTGAAGGGTTACAAGGAATAAAACGTCACTTTCCTGATGCAGCTCCTTGTGCGTGTGAGATAAAAGGCCTTGAAATGCCGGTCCGCGATCCACGCGGGCGATTTGACACATGGATGCTCGGGTATCTGATCAATACCCGTGGCGGGGATCACCTCCGCGTAAGGACCCCTGTCGATGACCTTCGAGATTTTGAAAGAAGTTATGCCTATGAACCACTTTCACTCCGTCCCGAAGAACTCGACCGTGTCGACATGCCCCAATCTGTCAAAGAGACTGTTCTGAACATGCAATTCAAAAAGACATATATACCAGCCATGGCAAAATATTCGGAAGAGCTGGTGGTGCTTTTAAACTCAATGGGGTTGTGTATTCGGCCTCCTGTCCTGAGAACAATAGGCCCCTCTCTCATGGCCGAAGCGTTTAATGCTCTTCATAGTTGTGACGTTGATGAAAATAGCCTGCTCACTGCCGCTGAAAAGATTATCACGCTTCAACACCTCTTTAATAGAGAGCAGGGACAGACCAGTCGGGATTACTGCTTTCCGGAACGATTTTATACAGAAAAACTTGAGTATGGCGGCGGCACACGGGAACCTCTTGATAGACAAAAAGTGCAGGCAATGATTCAAGAGTATTTCCGCCTCCGTGGCTGGGATCATGAGGGGAACGTGAAACGTGAAACTTTAGAGAGACTCGGCATCAAACCATGGATACCAAGATAGCTATCATTGCCCTTCAGAGACTGAAAGGGGTTGACTCGTCTGCAAAGCGCAGGCTCGTTGAAACTTATGAAAACCTTGCAAGTCTTTTCGCGGGGAACACAGGGTTTGACGACGACAGAATACACAAAAAAATACGTGCCTTCAAGGGATGGAAAGACATAGAACATGATATGATAAAATTGAAAGATGTGGGCGTTGAGGTCGTTACGATTAGGGATAGAGAATATCCCGTCCAGCTCCGCACCATTCCAGACGCACCCCTTGTCTTGTACAAAAAAGGTGGGCTGAAAATTGGACAAGACACCATTGCTATTGTTGGTTCCCGCAAGGCATCATTCGAAAGCATACATATGGCAGAAAAAATTGCCCAGACACTCTCATCAGCCGGAATAACTATTATAAGTGGTCTCGCACGGGGAGTAGATGCCGCTGCACACAGAGGGGCCCTCAAAGAAAAAGGCAAGACAGTTGGTGTACTGGGATGCGGCATTGACATCTGTTACCCTATAGAAAACCGATCTCTGTTTAAAAAAGTCATGGAGGATGGATGCATCCTCACAGAATATGCTTTGGGAGAACCGCCATTGCCGCACCACTTCCCAAAAAGAAACAGAATCATCGCAGGCTTATCAAAGGGAGTGCTTGTCGTAGAAGCTTCTCAGAGAAGCGGCTCCCTCATTACTGCCCGACTCGGCCTTGAATATGGCAGAGAAGTAATGGCCGTGCCCGGAAGTATTTTTGATGAAGGGTATAAAGGGGCTAATTCCCTGATAAAGGAGGGTGCTAAGCTGGTTGATGGTATAGAAGACATTATTTCATCGTGTTTTCACGGCGTATCATTACAAAAAGACAAGCAGGTTGATTTGGATACTAATGAACGTTATATTTATGGAATTATTGGGTCTACAAAAATTCATATTGACGAAGTGATAGAAAAAAGTGGTATGGAAGCACGGCATGTGATGGCCATTCTCACAAACCTTGAGCTCAAGGAAGCCATCAAAGGCATGCCAGGAGGGTTTTATTTAAGAACGTAACAAACACACAGAAGACAGGGGACAGATTAGCCTTTAGCTTCAAACTATATTCCTCGAGATCATGAGCTCTCCAAATCTGATCTGCCCTCTAAAATAATGGGAGTACGAAATGGGCAAATCATTATTGGTAGTCGAGTCACCAACGAAGATGAAAACTTTGTCCAAATTTCTTGGCAAGGATTATGTGATAAAAGCGACGTATGGCCATATCAAGGACCTTCCCAAGAGTAAGCTCGGTGTGGATATTGAAAAAGGGTTCACTCCCCAGTTTTTAACTGTAAAGGGCAAAACAAAGGTCGTGGAAGAGTTGAAAAAAGTGGGAAAGGATGCTGACAAAATTCTCATAGGTTCTGACCCTGATCGTGAAGGTGAAGCAATTGCTTTTCATGTTGCGGACGTTGTTGGGAAGAAAAAAAACGTGAAGAGGGTTCTCTTCCATGAAATCACGAAGAAAGGCGTGCTCGATGCCTTGAAAAACCCCACCACCCTTGATGAGTCAAAGTACGATGCGCAAAAGGCAAGAAGAATTCTCGACAGACTCGTAGGGTATAAAATCAGTCCTTTATTGTGGGAAAAAGTCAGTTATGGACTTTCTGCCGGCAGGGTTCAGTCTGTTGCACTTCGGCTTGTTTGTGATAGGGAAGAAGAGATTGACGCTTTTGTCAAAGAGGAGTATTGGGTCATAGATGTTGAACTGAAACTCAACTCTGGCGAGACGTTTAAGGCAACCCTCGAAAAGAGAGGCGACGAGAAGATCAAAATCCCCTCCAAGGATGAAGCAGAAACCGTCAAGAAGGAAATTGAGGGTAAAACCCTTCTTATAAGTGAAATCGAGATCAAAGATAAACATGTATATCCTCAGCCTCCTTTCATTACAAGCAGGTTGCAGCAGGAGGCATCGAGAAAACTCAAGCTTTCCCCAAAGAGAACAATGATGTTAGCCCAGAAGCTTTACGAAGGTGTTGATATTGGCGAAGACGGAGTCACCGGACTTATTACCTATATGAGAACCGATTCAGTCAGGGTTTCAAATGATGCTGTCAAAGATGCCAGAAAATTTATCGGGGAGAACTTCGGAAAACCCTATCTTCCCAAGATACCACATTTTTTTCGAAATAGAAAAACCGCGCAGGATGCCCATGAGGCAATCAGACCAACCTATGTTGAACTGAGCCCTGATAGGATCAGACCATACGTGGAAAAAGACCTTCTGGCGCTCTATGAACTTATATGGAAGAGGTTTCTCGCCTCCCAGATGGCCCAGGAAAAGATAAAGACAAAAACTGTGTATATTCAGGGTGGTGATTACACCTTTGTAGCACGCGGATCAGAAATCATCTTTGACGGCTTTTCCAAAATCTATGAAGAAGAAAATGAAGATGAAGAAGGGGGCGCTTTTCTTCCTGATATGAAACGGGGAGAAAAGGTTCTTTTGAAAGATACAATCCTGAACCAGCGCTTCACTATGCCTCCGCCCAGATATTCTGAGGCCTCACTCATAAAAACCCTTGAAACAAAAGGTATTGGAAGGCCATCAACATTCGCCACAATTGTCAGCACTGTCCAGGAAAGGAGTTATGTAAAGAAAGACAAGGGAAGACTTTATCCGACTCCTCTTGGCAGAACAGTAAATAAGCTTCTGAAGGAGTTCTTTCCTCTCATCCTCGACATCGATTTTACTGCAAAAATGGAAGACAGGTTGGACTTGATTGAAGATGGCAAGAAAGGTTGGGTGCAATCCCTTGAAAGATTCTACGAGCTTTTTGAGAAAGACCTCTCGGCAGCACAGGAGGGTATGAAAAGTCTTAAGAAGGAAGAAAAAGAGACTGATATTGTCTGTGATAAGTGTGGCAAAATAATGCTTCTCCGGTGGGGAAAAAACGGTGAATATTTGGTCTGTAGCGGCAAACCTACCTGTAAAAATAAGAAAAACGTTCACGTAGAGGATAATGGGACCATCAAGGTTGTTGAGGCGGAAATTAAGGGAACCTGTCAAAAGTGCGGTGGCAACCTCATTGAAAAGAGGGGTAGGTTCGGCAGGTTTCTCGCATGCAGCAATTATCCGGAATGTAAATATACTGAGCCTTTCAACATCGGTTTCCAATGTCCTGAAGAAGGATGTACCGGAAAATTGGTAGAAAAAATCTCAAAGAAGAAAAAGAAATTTATAAGTTGTTCCAAATATCCAAACTGCACGTTTGCTACCAATACAGAACCCGTTGAAGGTCCATGTCCGGCATGCGGTGCACCCACCCTGTTTTCTTTCCGAAAAAAAACCCGTTGCCTTCGTAAGGATTGCGGATGGATATTACAATAATCGGTGGGGGGCTGGCCGGAGTAGAGGCCGCGTACCAGCTTGCCACACGGCATCACAGAGTTCGTCTTTTTGAGATGAGACCCACAAAGTACACTCCGGCTCATAAAACGCCTTTTCTCTCGGAACTTGTATGCAGTAATTCGTTCAAATCCCGTGATCTCACCAATGCCCACGGGCTTCTTAAGGAGGAGCTGAGAAGATTGGGGTCGATAGTCATGAACAAGGCAGATAGAGCTGTAATTCCAGGGGGAAAAGCCCTTGTTGTGGACAGGGAAGTTTTTGCAAAAATGATTACCGAAGAGATTGAATCCAATCCGAATATCGCAGTTATTCGGCAAGAAGTTACGGATATCCCCGATGGTATAGTCATCATTGCAACAGGCCCCCTCACAAGTGATGTCCTTGCAAAAAAATTGGGGGAAATTACCGGGACAGATAATCTTTTCTTTTTTGATGCTATATCGCCTATCGTTGATGGGGAAACAATTGATTTGGATAAAGCCTTTTTTGGCTCACGATATCATGAAGATCGTGATGATTACCTGAATTGCCCCTTGACGAAAGAAGAGTATGATACATTCTATGATGCACTTATACGGGCTGAGAAAGTAGATCTGCACCCTTTCGAGAAAACATCGTTTTTTGAAGGGTGTCTGCCAATTGAGGTCATGGCAGAACGGGGACATCAGACGCTTGCCTATGGACCAATGAAACCGGTAGGGCTCAAGAATGGAAAGAGAGAAAAGGAGCCATATGCGGTTTTACAGCTCCGCAGGGAAAACATGTCTGGTACCATGTACAATATGGTAGGTTTTCAGACAAAGCTTACGTATACGGAACAGGAAAGGGTTTTCAGAATGATTCCCGCTTTACAAAATGCTGTGTTTCTGAGGTATGGAAGCATACACCGCAATACGTACATAAATTCACCTGTCCTCCTCGATAATGCTCTTCGCCTGAAGTGTCACGAACGGACTTTCTTCGCGGGACAGATCACTGGCGTTGAGGGATATATAGAATCTGCCGCAATGGGTCTTATTGCTGGAATTTCAGCACACATGAGCACCATGAACCGGGAGTTTTTGCCGCCACCCGGAGATACCTGTGTAGGGGCCCTCCTTCATTATTTAACTACTCCTCATAATACCTTTCAGCCAATGAATATCAACTTCGGACTATTAAAAAATTACCGGAAAAAGGATAAAGAACGGGTTGTCAACAACGCCCTTCATGTCATTACATCGTGGAAGGAAAAAATAGAAAAAATCTGTGAAAAGATAGAAGAGGATTAAAATGGAATCAAAGATACAAGAGCTGGCTGAGAAAGCGATTCGTCAGAAAGGCCTTTCAGAGGACGATGCAAGATCACTTTACGAAATGGGGAAGGATCGACCTTTCCTGGTATTCGCTTACGGATCTCAAATTAGAGAATATTTTAAGGGAAAGAAGATCAATCTCTGTTGCATCATCAATGCAAAATCAGGGATCTGTCCGGAAAATTGCAGATTCTGTGCCCAATCAGCCCATTATCAGACCAATGCCCCTGTATATCCCCTTTTGTCTGCCTCAGAAATCATAAAAAAAGCACAAGAAGCAAAAGAATGGGGTGCACACTTTTTTAGTATCGTCACAAGCGGCACCTCAATAGGAAGCAAAGAGGAGTGGAAAGTGATTTACGAAGCCATAAAAGGTATCAATGCGCTCGGTATTAAGGCCTGTGGATCCTTGGGAATGTTAACCGACGAAGAGGCTGTGGCGCTGAAAAATGCCGGACTTTATAGATACCACCACAATCTCGAAACCTCACGAAGTTATTTCGACACCATATGTTCAACCCATGACTATCAGGATGATATAGAAACAAATAAAGCCGCAAAACGTGCTGGACTGTCTGTTTGCTGTGGAGGTATTATTGGCCTCGGAGAAACTATGGATCATCGTATTGAAATGGCCATGACCTTGAAAGAAATAGGCGTGGACTCCGTACCGATCAATATTCTTAATCCGATTCCCGGAACACCATTGGAAATGAACTCCCCCCTCCCTCCCCTCGAGATCCTTTTAACGGTTGCGTTATATCGTTTTATTTTACCGGACAAAGACATCAGACTTTGTGGAGGCAAGGAAAAAAACCTTCGCCAGGTATTACCTCTTGGGATCGTTGCAGGATGTAATTCTCTCATGACGGGGAATTATCTTACAACACTCGGAAGAGAAACCGTTCACGACATAGAGATGATTCGCGACCTCGGTTTGGAAGCTTCTTTCGAATAAATATACAAGTCAGGCTTTTTCATGAGTGTTGTGGGGTTTTTCCTGAAAACTCTGATCTAAGAACTGAATTCGTATTACCCTACTGCCTGTCCAAGTTTAAATATGGGCAGATACATGGCTATTATAAGACCACCCAGTATAACGCCGAGGAACATCATGATGAGTGGTTCCATGAGTGATGTGAGGTTGGTAACGAGGTTGTCAACGTCTTCTTCGTAAAAATCTGCTATTTTATTCAGCATGTTGTCGAGCGCACCCGTTGATTCGCCTACCTGTACCATCTGAACGACCATTGGGGGAAAAATGCCACTTTCCTGCAGCGGCTCAGACATGCTTTTACCTTCACTGATCTTTGTTCTGGCAACTATGAGGGCATCCTCAACAATTTTATTTTTCGCGACCCTCGCTACAATCACAAGGCTTTCAAGAATCGCAACACCACTGGAGAGAAGCGTGGAAAGCGTTCTTGTCACACGGGCAACAGATGATTTTAAAGCCAAAACACCAAAAACAGGGACTTTGAGGACCAACCTGTCTACAGTCCTTCGCCCGTTTTCTGTCTTGTAATACCTCCGGAACAAGAAAACTCCTATGCCCAGCGCAACAATCATGTAAATGATATAAGATTTAACGAATTTACTAAAATTGATGACAACCTGGGTAGGGAGGGGAAGCTCCGCGCCCATATCTTTGAACATCCCTTCGAAAACAGGTATAACAAAAATAAGCAGCACCATGACAACGCCGATGGCAACAACAATAATGCTGATTGGATAAATCATTGCTGATTTAATCTTCTTTTTCAGCTTTTCGATTTTCTCCATATATATGGCAAGCCTATTGAGGACCGTATCGAGCATACCACCCTCTTCGCCTGCTACCACAAGGTTTACATACAGCTCATCAAAACATTTGGGATAGTCCCTCAGGGCATCCGCAAATCTCGAACCACCCTCGATCTTTGCTTTGATCTCTCGCACAATGCCGCGGAGGTTTTTATCTTCTATCTGATTGGAGAGGATTTCGAGGGATTGAACAAGAGGCAAACCAGATGTAATCATTGTTGATAGTTGTCTGGTAAAAAGCACTACGGCGAGAGTTTTGATCTTCTTTTTTGGATTATATCGTTCAGTTTGATCCCCGCTCTTTTTCTCTGAAACTTTCGTTACTATTATCCCTTCTTTGCGAAGCGTGGCCCTCAATAATGCCTCAGAGTCAGCCTTCAGCGTCCCGCTTCGTGCATCCCCTCTTCCAGTTTTGCCCTGCCATTCGTATAGTGGCATAATCCTATCTTAACCTTATCAAAAAAAGTTTAGAAGCAAAAAAGCACTGAATGCCGTTTCGTCTCAACATTGCAGAATACCCTTCTACCATAGTCCCCATGCATGACAAATGATAATTATCACCGACTCTCCTATCCCCGGAGGACCGTATAGAAGGTTGTACTTTCCCTTTGTATTAGAAGCACGACGCCTTCTTTGATATTTACTTTTTTCATGGCCTCCTTAAAATCTTCTATATTCTTTATCGGCTTTCTATTAATTTCTTTAATAATATCTCCAGATTTTATATCACCGTCCTGGGCAGGACTTCCCGGTTGGATGTCCGTTACAATCACTCCCCGCTTGTCTTTCAGATTGAGATGTTTGGCTATCTCAGGGGTTATATTTTGCACAACAAGGCCAAAATCTTTCTCTATTTCTGGCTTTTTCGACGCCTGAAGTTTTTCATCCTTGAGCTCACCGATAACCACTTCAACAACAAGGGGTTTCCCGTCCCGAATGATTCCTACCTTCGCCTTCTTACCGACTTCGGTTGCGCCAACAAGCTTTGGAAGAGTATCAACTTCTTTTACATCTTTCCCGTTAAAGGATACGATAACGTCCCCTCTTTTGATCCCAGCTTTGTCTGCAGGCCCTCCCTCTGTAACGTCAGAAACAAGAGCCCCTTCTGATTCCTTCAACCCAAACGTTTTCGCTATTTCAGGCGTTATTTTTTGGATAACTACCCCCAGCCAGCCTCGTGTTACCTTTCCTTTGCTCTTCAGTTGTGGAAGAAGCTCCTTTGCCATATTGATGGGGATAGCAAAGCCGATTCCTTGGCCCCCAGAAACAATGGCAGTGTTGATTCCTACAACTTCTCCCTTCAGGTTGAAAAGCGGTCCGCCACTGTTTCCTGGATTAATAGATGCATCAGTTTGTATGAAATCATCGTAAGGCCCTGCACCAATAACCCTACCTTTTGCACTAACAATTCCAGCAGTCACTGTCGTCTCAAGACCAAATGGATTGCCAATGGCTACAACCCAGTCTCCTACTTCCAGAGAATCAGAATCCCCAAAACTTGCAGCGGGGAGATTGTTTTTTGCATCTATTTTAATGAGTGCGAGATCGGTCTTCGGATCTCTTCCCACCACGGTAGCATCATATTCCTTTCCATCAATCAGCTTTACCCGAATGGTTTGTGCTTTCTCAACAACATGATTGTTTGTTATTATGTATCCCTGTCGGTCAATAATACAACCAGACCCAAGGCTCCTTTGCTTGAACTCCCTCCTTTGAGAATCACCAAAGAACCTCTCAAAAAATTCCTCACCAAAGAAATCCTTGAAAGGATTTTGCTGTCCAAAAAATCTGTCATGCATATTTGGGCCTTTTATCACACTTGTTGTGCTAATATTAACGACAGATGGTTTGACAACCTTTACAAGGCTGCTGAGGCTTGGAAGTCCTTTATCAAAAACAACATTCTTGACATTCGCTTGATTTGCGTCAAACCACGTATCTCCTGTTTTTACTTTTCCTCTCAGGTACCCAAAAGCGAGTACAATAATGATGAGTACAAAAATAGCAAGAAACCATCGTTTGTTTTTCATTGAATCCTCCAACTATATAGGCAATTTTATTGTAAACATACTACCCTGGGTTGGCTGGCTTTTCACTTCAATACTGCCTTTATGGGCCTCAGCGATCCACCGGCTGATAGAAAGTCCAAGCCCACTGCCACTCTCCCTTTTTCGTGACCGGTCAGCCCTATAGAACCGGTCAAAGATATATTTAATGTCCTCTTCAGATATCCCTATACCATTATCTTTCACCTCGATTTTTGCATATCCGTTATTCAGATACGACGCAACACTGACTTTGCCTCCAACGTGTGAGTATTTGATTCCATTTTCCACCACGTTGAGAAGCATTCTCCGCAATTTTAGTTCGTCACCTTTGAGCCTTATATCTTCCAGTTCGCTTGCCTCCAATACAACGCTCTTCTTATCAGCAACGACCTTCATATCCATACATACGTCCATAATAAGATCTCTCAGAGCAACTTCCTCTATGTTGAGCTTAATTTCTTTCATGTCGGCCTTTGAGAGAAGGAGCAAGTCATCAATGATGCACGACATCCTATCGATCTCTTCGAGATTGCTCTTAAGAAGCACTTGATAGTCGTGCTTTTCCCTTTCTTTGCGAAGGGCTACCTCTGTCTCTCCTTTCAATATGGTGAGTGGAGTTTTTAACTCATGAGAGACATCGATGCTGAACTGATTTATCCTCTGAAATGCATCCTTCAGCCTGCCAATCATGGCATTGAACGTCTCTGCAAGACGCCCAAGCTCATCCCTTCTCCCGCCGATGTCTATCTTCTCATCGAGGTTACTCGATGATATCTTTACGGCAGCCCTTCTAATCTGGTCAACGGGCTTCAACGCCTTTTTTGCCATAAAATAACCTACAACAATGGTAACGCAGATTGACGACGGAATGCTGATGATCATGATCAGGAGAAGCTTTTTTATTGTCTCATCAAAATCCTCCAGAGACGTTCCGACCTGGACAACGCTTGTTACCTTTTTGTTCTCCATAATAGGAATTGTTATCATTCTCAGGCGGGGATTCGTTCTCTCAATGGTCTCATAGACAATCTCACCCTTCATGGCTTTCTCGAGGGTGTTAAAGCTTGTCGGTAGAGCTTCCCCTTCGATATCGCTCATTTTCGCTCCGATTCTCCCTGAAGAATCCATAATCTGGATAAATTTTCCCTTTGGTTTCTTACCGAGTACATTCTCCAGATATCGCTCGAAATTACCAAATACGCTTGTATTGTGTGAATCTGTCATAGATGAAGACAGAACTTCACCGATGGAACGTATTTTTGTATCGATACTCTCTTGTAAGCTATTTTTGAAATAGATGAATATCCCGCTGGCAAAAATTATGAGAATAAGCGAGAGAACAAATCCATACCAAATGGTAAGGCGCCATTTTATGGGGAGATTAAACTTTTTCATCATCTTCCCTTAAAACGTATCCTGTTCCCCTTACTGTATGAATATACTTCTTGTCCGTCACAGACTCGATCTTCTTTCGCAAGAAATTTACATATACATCTACAATATTGGTTGAATCTGTCTGGTTTTGCCAGACGTAGTCTGCTATTTCTTTCCGTGTCAACGGTTTCTCGGTATTCCTGAGCATAATCTCCATGATAAGGAACTCTTTCTCAGTCAATTCAACTTCTCTTGTTTCTACATGGAGTCTCCTGCTGTATGGATTCAGAACAATCCCCTTATACTCTAAGATATGGGGATCTGTCACTTTGCTTCTTCGCAGCAGAGCACGGATTCGGGCGAGCAACTCATCAAATGAAAAAGGCTTGGTGAGATAGTCATCGCTCCCTGTGTCAAGACCTTTTACAACATCTTCTTTGGAGCTTTTTGCTGTGATAATCAGAACCGGGGTATTATTGCCCCAACTCCGGATCGTCTTCAGGAGGTCGAGCCCACTGATTTCCGGGATCATAAGGTCAAGCAACAGAAGATCGTAGGTGGAATCCCTTAAAAGTTCAAGTCCTCTTCTGCCATCATAGGCAACATCAATTGCATATCCCTCTTCCTCCAGGCCTTTGCTTATGAAATGGGCAACCTTTTCTTCGTCTTCCACAAGAAGGAGCTTCATACTTTTTTTAGTATACCAAATATCGTTTACCTGCTGCAACCCAAGGGTAAAGTAGAAAAAAATTACTGTATAAAAACGTTTGACAAACTATCCATAATACTATAAGTATAGAATCGTTATTATATCATTGATCAGAGAGCCTTGAATCATAAGCGATTAGAGCCAAGATAACAGTATAAAAAAATGCCTGATGAGCTTTGAGCTGATCACTGATAGTATATTCTACTGCGGAGGTTTTTCATCAATGAACCTGTTAGAGGCGTATATTATTATGTTTATTGCGAGTTTCTGCACGCTCGTTATTGAGATGGTCGCAGGCCGTATTCTGGCGCCATTTGTCGGTGTCTCAATTTACACGTGGACCAGCATTATCGGTGTAATCCTTGCCGGCATTAGTATTGGAGCGTATATAGGAGGAAAGCTCGTCGACAGGTTTCCCGTTAGAAAAACACTGGGGTGGCTTTTGCTCTTATCGGGCATTTCGGCCCTTACCATTATTCCGCTTACCAATCTCATTGCTTCGCATCGGTTCAATATGCCCCTTATGATGAGAATTTTCCTCGTAACCTCGGTGATTTTCTTCATCCCAGGATGCATTCTTGGCACTATTTCTCCTGTTGTAGTCCGCCTCACCCTGAAGAATCTCGACAATGCTGGGAATGTGATCGGTAAGATTTACGCTGTTTCTACCCTTGGGGCAATCATTGGAACATTTGCAACGGGTTTTTTTCTTATATCGTGGATGGGAACACGAAGCATTATTCTGACCATGGGTATAATTCTTATACTGCTCTCTCTCTTTTCGGGCGCACTCTTTAAAACAAAAAAGGCTTTGGCAGTCTTTGTTATCATAGCGGCCCCATGCATCTGGGGCGTCTATGCCTATGCTTACAAAATTCCTCTTAGAGAGAATACCTATTTATACAAAGAAAGCGACTATTACACGATAAAACTGCTGACAACCGTGAGTTCAGATCAGAAGACGCCACTCCATGCCATGGTGCTCGATAACCTTATACACTCTTATGTCTGCCTCGAGAATCCACTTCATATTGAGTATGAATATGAGAGGATATACTCGGATGTTCTCAAGTGGAAATTTAAAAAGGATCAGAGCTTCAAAAGCCTTACCATAGGTGGCGGTGGTTACACTTTTCCACGATATATGGAAATCTTTTATCCAAACGCTCAGATCGATGTCGTTGAAATTGACCCTGAAGTCACTAAAATCGTTTATACACATCTCGGTTTGCCCGCTAATACACGGATCAAAACATACAACACTGATGGCCGCTGGTATGTCATGAATTGTACGGAAAAGTATGACCTTGTCTTCACAGATGCGTACAATGACCTGTCAATCCCGTATCATTTGACTACCAAAGAGTTTGCATTACAGCTCAAATCAATCATGAAGCCTGATGGCCTTCTCATGTCGAATATCATAGACAATTTTCAGGTAGGCGCTTTTCTTCCATCCTATATCAGGACATTACGTGAGGTTTTCGGCCAAAAGAATGTCTATCTCCTGTCTGTGAGCCCAGATTTCGAAAATACCCGCATAAGCACTTTTATCGTAATAGCAGGAAATGGTAATCTTGATATACAGGACTTCGATGCCCACGTCAAAAGTTATCTGCAGGGCCATGCTACTTCTGTCATCGTGCCTGATAATTTGATGGACGAGTTTATGACAAAGCGATCGTCCATCGTAATCCGTGATGATTACGCACCTGTAGACAACCTGATTGCACCAATCTTTGAGGAACGGTTCGGGTATAATAGAAAACGTTGAAATATAAGGCCTCAATGGGCGATAGGCGATAGGAAAAAATCGATATTGCTTTCAAATCAAAATTCCTTTAATATTATTCACAGGCGGGCATAACTCAGTTGGTAGAGTGCAAGCTTCCCAAGCTTGATGCCGCGGGTTCGAGCCCCGTTGCCCGCTCCATAATATTTCGGGTAATACCATCCAGGCAGATAAAGTTTATAATCACAATGTGTTCTGTACTCGTGCATAAAGGGTATCTATGACGCAGGAGACATGCTATTCGGGGCGACGGCAACCGGCACCATTTGCCCGGTGGTTTTATCTTTTTTGGCAACGGTCAGGGTTTCTGGTGGGCACTGAGTAAAAATATGGGTGGATTATCCTGATGAATCATACTTGTACAAGAAAAATTCTTCCTCAAAGGATTCTCTCCAGTTTTCAGCGGTTCCTCACCGACTGGACCTGGTAATATGGCCATAAATCACCCACTACCGTAACAGGCGTCCGAACCGTATCATTTTTCCCTTTGGCGATGTATTTGGATTCTGTGTCATATTCTGCACGCATTCTTCGCAGACCCATCCCTCCCCAGATTCTTCAGCTCCGGCCAGGGATTTAATCTGATTGCAACTCATGCATCGTATTTCCTTTGCTCCCTTTGCTATAAGTTCTCCCTTTCTTGATCGAGGAGCCGTTTTGAGTATCAGGGTCCTTTGTTGGCCTTCACTACCCGACAGTTCTCTGTTGAAATCTCCGTTAATGCCAATAATTTCGGCTGTGTTTCTTTCTTTTTTCATAATCCTGCATCTTCTCTTGAAAGATTGATTTGAAATTGGTAAAACCCTTTTTAGATCTGTATACTTCCCATTGAGGTGTTACGGGGCCGGTTGCTTTTTGGCAACCCGTTTCTTGCCTGCCAATGACTGTACTTTTGTTGCAAGGGCAACAAGTTGTCTTGTTAATCGCCCGATAACAATTTCCTGAACGTCGTTGCTTGCCATGTCCGAAAGGGTCACCAAGAGCTTCGTTGCTTCTTTTAGTCGCAGGGTTGATTCGGCAGCTGCTTTCTGTGCAGTGGTGAACTCGATCTGTTTGGCAAGCAACTCGATCCGCTGCCTGATTGCAATGAATTCCACCACATTTGCCATTTCTGCTGTTACTTGTGTCTTCATTTCTAAGTTCCTTCAGCGTTTTGGTTGATGGTATTTTGAGGCATCGAGAAACATTGTGATCAGTATCAGCCGATTCTGTAATGAGCTCCGTTGGAAAGAGAATAGAACTGGCTGCGTTCGAATATATCCTTATTTTGCGAGATGTCACCTAATGGATAGAGAGCGTCTTCGATCTTCTTCTGACATTTCATCTTGTTCGATACAGATCTGAAGATTTGAAACGAGGCAGGCCAAGAAAGTCTCAACCTGCCTCGTTGGGATCACCCTTTCACGACATTTGATGCGGCTGGACCCTTGGGGCCACTGACAACATCAAAGTTTACCGTCTCGCCTTCAGCAAGAGATTTGAAACCATTTCCCTGTATAGAAGAATAGTGTACAAACACATCTGTGCCGTCATCCTTCGTAATGAAACCAAAACCTTTTGACTCGTTGAACCACTTCACTGTACCTTTTGACATATTTTACTACCTCACTTTTTAGAATTTGAAGGATACGGACGTGTGTTATGAAGAGACAACAAAAATAATAATTTCTGAGGTTACTACTAACAACCAATTCCGAAACTTCTGGTTGTACTATAACACAAAAACAAAAGGATTACAATAAAATTTACAAAAATCATGCTAAATTGCATTTAAGAATCAAGTGTGGCATATTGTCAATACGAGTAACGCGAATCAATCTCAAGACTTTTGATTGTCACGGCACTCAGCGTATCCCAATGATTTTGGAGTTGAAATGAAGATACACAAAAAGGGTGCAGTAAGTTTGTTCATTGCCTTTCTGCTGCTCGGGTGCATTCTGCCCCTTGCTGCACGCGTGTCAGATCCGCGCGTGGATGCAGAAAAATCATCGCTCGTTTCGGACCACTTCGATGGTATCCGGTATTTTAATCCCCATGCCCCTCAGAACCCACCCTCTCCCCCGGGACAGACTTTCAGGTGGCTCTGGAAATGGGTTTTTCGCACAAATTCCTCTCCATGGCCGAAGCAAACAGACTTTTTTCCTGGACAACCGCCCGTTTCACAGGCGCAGGGTGACTCGCTTTTCATTACAGCCATCGGTCATGGTACGTTCCTGATACAGATGGATGGCGTAAACATTCTGACTGACCCTATATGGTCTGAACGGTGCAGCCCCTTTTCATGGGCAGGCCCAAAACGGAAACATGAACCCGGCATACGCTTCGAGGATCTTCCCCCTATCGACGTTGCGCTGGTGTCACACAATCACTACGATCACCTTGACCTTCCAACGTTGAAACGCCTTGCAGAAAAAGGAATGCAGCGAGCCATAGTGCCCCTTGGAAATATGAGCCTCATGAAGAAATCAGGAATCCCCACTGCGGAGGAACTTGACTGGTGGCAGTCTGTTAAACTGAATTCAAACATAACAATCACCCTGGTTCCCGCCCAGCACTATTCGGCCCGTACCCTATGGGATAGAAACAAATCACTCTGGGGTGGCTTTATCATCTCAGGGCCATCAGGAAACATTTATTATTCAGGAGACACCGGATATGGCCCCCACTTTCGAGAGATTGCAAGCCGTTTTTCACCAATCAGAGTAGCGCTCCTGCCAATCGCTCCCTTTCGTCCTGCCCAACCCGGAGATCCGACTCAGGAATATCGCCGCGTTATTCATATGGGACCAGATGATGCGGTCAGGGCTCATCTTGATCTGGGAACACCGGTCAGTATTGCCGCCCACTTCCAGGTGTTTCAGCTTGGATTCGAAGGATTTCATGATGCCGTTGATGGGCTAACTGCATCATTAAAAGAGCATAATCTTGAACAGGATGATTTCGTCGCTCCCATTTTCGGAAAAGCCATCAGCATACCTCTTATAGGAGATGAGGTGCCTTCAGAAGCATGGGAAGCTAAAAACATCTGGCGGGTATCAACAGAAAATAGACCCATATTTCATGGATTTGCAGACATTGCCATTCCGCTTCGCGTCGCGCCCTCGGAACAACTTCTCCTCCGGTCGGAATCGGCCGTTGAGTAGATTCCGGGATATTAGGTGCAGCTTGAAGCATTTCAGCATAAAAAGCAGATTCATGATTCTGATGGCACTTCTTCCATTTTTGGTAGTTCATAGTTATGCAAGTAATCTCTCAGAGACTGACAAAATAAATTATCTGATTGCCTCCGTCGAGTCCCTGCAAGGAGCCACATTCATCAGGAACGGCCGTGAGCATGATGCCAGGACAGCTTCGAACCACTTACGGTTAAAACTGAGAACAATGGGCTATAGAATACAAACCGCAGAAGATTTCATCGAGCTTTGCGCATCCAAATCATCTATGACAGGAGAACCCTACTTGATACGACTTATGGATGGCACCACGATACAATCGGAACTATTCTTCAAAGATATGCTCAAAACATTTCTTGCAAAATAAATCGTATATTAAAATCTCGCCACACTCTTTGATGTCCAGCTATAAACAAAGATGATGACATATTCCACCTAAAATTATAGCCTCAATTGTCTGTTAGTCAAGGAACCGAATAACGCACGTACATGAGACAATACTATATGAAATGGAGCGTGTTCGATCAATTGATGAAAGTAATGAGGATAAGAAGAAGTTGATACCCATACGATCGTATTTTTTAACAAAATTTTTCATAGGTTTCTTCCAGTTTTCAAGATTTAGTGCATTTAGTGCTTCTCGGTTTAAATTTCCATTGCAATGGGTAAAAAAATATTGGAAAATAAAGGAGATTGAAGGTAAAAAGTATCTTCCTTATTGCTGCAGCATTGATGCTGATATCACCATGCGCTTTCGGCACTCCGTTTCTCGTGAGTGATCCCTACCCCGCCGACGATAAAAGGGTAACGAAGTTTCTTGTGACTATAGACGGAACAACAAGGGAGTCAGCGCCAGCGAAAAATGCTGATGGAACCCTCTACCTGAAATATGACCTTGGGGATCTGCCGGATGGAACATATACCCTGATTGTAAAAGCAGTGAACGCAAAGGGTCAAGAATCGTCTCCCGCAACATACTCCTTTAAGAAAATGGGTGGCACGGTGGAGCCGTACACCCCGCCTGTCCCGAAGAGAAAAATCCCACCAAGCAGAAGCTATCCGGGACATTTGAATAAATGAAAAGCCGTAACGCGTAATCGTCAATCCGTGAAGGGTCACTACGCTATATTGCAAACAAGAGTCACCTATTGTCATTGCGAATGACGCAGCACCTTCATTGCATTTTTTTCTTGTGAATACCCCCTCCTATACTCAGAGGTATCTGGAAATCAAGGGAAAGGTCAGCTTACTTGAAAGCAGAGGTGGCTTATGGTAAGACATTACCAGTTCGCAGCCATATGCACTTGTAAGGTATAATTCTATCTATAATGGAAGTGATTGAACCACATGTCAAACCCGGACGCCTCACCCCAATCAGATTTTATTCGTGAAATTATTGAAGACGACTTCAAGACAAATAAACATAAGGGCCGCGTAGCAACCCGTTTTCCGCCAGAGCCGAACGGATACCTCCACATAGGCCACGCAAAATCTGTATGTCTTAATTTCGGCATCGCTGCCCAGTACAACGGGACCTGCAATCTTCGCATGGACGACACTGACCCGGCGGGCGAATCGCTTGAGTATGTAGAGTCAATCATTACCGATGTCCACTGGCTCGGTTTTGACTGGGAGAATCGTCTTTATTACGCATCTGATTATTTTGAACAGCTTTACCAGTTCGCCGTCAGACTTATCAAGGATGGAAAGGCTTACGTAGACAGTTTGAGCGCCGAAGAGATCAGGGAGTTTCGCGGCACCCTTACAGAACCTGGCAAAGAAAGCCCGTACAGAAACCGTTCTGTTGAGGAAAACCTTGATCTGTTTACACGTATGAGAGCCGGTGAGTTTGCTGATGGAACCCATGTTCTCCGGGCAAAGATTGATATGGCTTCACCGAACATCACCATGCGTGATCCCATTATCTACCGGATCAAGCGCGCTCCCCATTACCGCACTGGCAATGATTGGGTTATCTACCCTATGTACGATTTTGCCCACTGCCTTTCTGATTCCATCGAGAAAATAACGCATTCCATATGCACCCTTGAGTTTGAGAATAATCGCCCTCTCTATGATTGGTTCGTTAACGAGCTGATCGAGGATGACCGGCCCAACCAGATTGAATTTGCCCGTCTTAACCTAAGTTATACCATACTGAGCAAGCGTAGGCTCATTGAACTTGTGGAAAAAGGCTATGTTTCAGGCTGGGACGATCCCCGAATGCCTACTGTTGCAGGCATGAGGAGGCGCGGTTATACGCCGGAAGCAATCAGAAATTTTTGCGCACGTATCGGGGTAGCCAAGAACGACAACCTGGTCGATATTAGCCTTCTCGAAAGTTGCGTCAGGGACGACCTGAATGAACGGGCGCCGCGGGCGCTTGGGGTTTTACGCCCTTTGAAGGTCATCATTGATAATTATCCTGATGGGCTGACAGAAGAGTTTGAATGTGCTAATCATCCCCAAAAACCGGAAATGGGTAGCAGAAAGATTCCGTTTTCGAAAGTGCTCTACATTGAAAAGGATGACTTTGATGAAAATCCACCAAAAAAATATAAACGACTTGCACCAGGGAAAGAGGTCAGGCTGAGAAGTGCATATGTCATCAAACACCAACGGACAGTGAAAAATGAAAAGACGGGTGAGCTCATTGAGCTTCACTGTACCTACGATTCTGAGACACGCAACGGGCCTCCGCCGGATGGACACAAAGTAGATGGGGTAATCCATTGGGTCTCTGCAGAACATGCCATACCGGTTGAAGTTCGCCTGTATGATCGCCTCTTTCAGATCGCTGATCCAGCAGGATCGGATCAGGATTTTGTCACCCTCTTGAATCCTGCCTCACTTGAAATCCTGAACAACTGTTGCTTAGAACCGAGTCTGAAAGAAGCAACTCCGGGAAGCAGATACCAGTTTGAGCGGCTGGGGTATTTCTGCGTCGATACAAAAGACTCCACAGAAGGAAGGCCCGTCTTTAACCGTATTGTGCAGCTTCGCGAATCCTGGGGCAAACTATCAGGGAAAAAGTAAGTACCTGATAGGTGGGTGCGATCTGACGTAAACGTCTTGGCTCTATATCATTACGTATTGTTTTTTCGAATATCAATTCGCAAGAAGTGTGTCCAGGTTCCTCCTTCATCTCCACGGATGGTATAGCCACTGACCTTGATTCTCATCCCTTTTTTCAAATAATTCTTGTCAGTGTGGTTGATCTTCAGAAGAACGAACAATGGCCTACAATCTTTTTCCTGATCATTGCGTACTGTTCGGTCAAGGTATCGTGTCATCGTCATGGCAGTTTGACGATCAACGCCATCAAAATCCTCCAGTCTCACAATAAAATGGGCTGGTATGGTACGGTCTCTTCCGGCACTCCCAGACATCCCGGGAACAGCTTTTATCCTTTTCTCCGGAATCCAATTCAGCCCGGTCACCGTGCCACTTATATCAACAGGTCCCAGCGGCCGAATAGGAACTGCCACCCCATATTTCACAGCACAGAAAAGGAAGACGATAGCACCCAACAACAAGTATTTTTTCATCCGGAACCTCCCGTAAGGAGATTCCCACGGGCAAGCCCGTGCCACGAAAACATGCACACGTTGCGCGAATTATAAACGTATTCACCCACACGTAAAAGGGTGGTCCTCTGTGGGGCGTGGGTTTTTTGTGGGAAGCTCTCTGCGAGCAGAACGAGTGTGAAGGGGAGCCTCGGCAAAGGGAGACGAAAGCCCCAGTAATAGATACACGCAGGATCAAGATTTTCTTTCATGAATGGATACCTTACCATCCTCCACCTCCTCCTCCACCTCCACCTCCACCGGAGGAACCTCCTCCACCTCTGCCAGAAGAAGAACCAGGTGAAGATGACGAAGACGATGCAGCCGACGAAATGGCGCTGGAGAGTGAACTGCTTAGGGTGGAGGTAAAACCTGAGATGCCTAACGTGTACAATGAGGGGCCAGAGTACCATCGAGGCGTGGTTCCCGTGCTCACGGCATAAGCTCTTGAAAGCACATCAGAGAACTGTTCAGACCACTCCTGCTCCACATCGAGAGCAAAGGCATATGGCAGGTACTTTTCGAAAAGCTCTGGCGTCCTGTCAGGAGGATTAAGCAAATTTAGACGATCTTTTTCGGCTGTGGAGAGATACATTTTAAACCCTTCAATCTTATCAAGGATCTTTCTTCCAGCAATAGTAGGCGCCTTCATCAAGCGGTAGAAGAGGATGTTTATGAAAATCATGATCGCCATAATCATAATGACGAATACTGATGTTGCGAGAGCAAACACCACAATGCCCCCAATCTCAGCCACTACAAAAGGAATGGCAAAAAGACTTACGAACACTGCCCGTACAAAAAGTATTCGGCTGTGGGTTCCTCCAGAAGCCACATTCTTCCAGAGGGAAACAACCTGCATCAGGATAAGAACCACGCCAAACGTCCAACCAGTGAGCCAAAACGACATGAATGCCGCCACTGATAGTCCATCATTTTTACCTAAAACACTACTACCTATCATGATAAGAAATGAAATACAGAGCCCAATAATAAAATATTTTTTGTTTGTTAAAAAATAGATCTTCTCGAGACTGTTCTGGAGCGAGCGCTGAAGTTCTACCCGTGCACCGTTGAATGCCACACGATTTACAGCACCAACCTTTACCCTCTTCGCAGATGAGGCAAAGAGTTTTGTTGCAGCAACCTTTTCCTCGCGTGAAAGCGCTGAATCGTCTGCACCTGTCTTTACAAGAGTATAGTCGGCATTCTCTTCGTGGATGGTTAAGAATCCTTTTACCGCCATATTAATTATCGCAGCGGAGAATACTTTATTATCAAACCCCATATTCATTATAAAACGCATAGAAGCAGGGGAAAATTTGTCTGGTGGTTCATAGAGGGGGATTATCGTTCCTTTCGAAGGGTCCCTACCGTGACGAAGCCAAACAGTGAAATAATAGGCAAACAGAACGACGAGGCCAAAAAAACCGAAAAAAGTACCACGATTATCTCGAATAAATGATTGTGCCTTTGCTACCATTGTTGGCTCTGTTACATAGCCTTTAGGCCAGGCAACAACAATGGTCAGACCCTCTCCCGATCGAAGGGTCCGCGTTGTCTGGAAAAAGACTGACCCGGGACTGCGGACAGACGAAACAAAATCTTTTCTTTTCTCTCCTGTATAACCCGTATATGCATCAACTTCCAAAATCTTATCAGCACGAACATCAGGAAGGTGAACTGTTGCAGATGCTTTTTCTATTGGAAAAGACCAGCCGTTGCCTGTTACGTTCCAATAGAGCTCATCGTGATCCTTGAAGAAACCGAGCTGACGGTTCGTTGAATGTCTGATCGTATAGGTATGTTTACCTGGATGAAGAAAAACATCTTTTCTGCCAATATAGATTCGAACACCGTTTCGTAAATCGTCGAGATGATAACTCTCTGGCTTTCCGTCTCGCAGCACCTCGTCGACATTGAAATCGACGACATAATTACTTCCGTGTCTGTCTTTGTATCTGGTAGGAAAATCCCGGTAAATACCACGCTTTATTTCATTACCTTCGCTGTAAACCGTTATCGTCTCGGTAACAGACATTGTAGCATTCCAGTAAACATGGATATTGCTATCAAAGCTGATTATCCTCTCTGATTTCTCATGGTCTTCCCCGTAAGAAAAAGTCATGCCTGCAACAAGATTCAGGAACAAAACTAAACAGAGGAACGTGAGAGACGTGGCAATCGTGGAGCGAGATTCCTGTGCTTCGGTCGGCATGACACCTATTCGTTTATTGTGAATGAGACAGCAGAACGGCATGGATTAATTAAATTTCACTCCTGGAACTGCCCGTTCTGTTGCAAGTTCAATCTCAAAAAACTCTGCTTTTGAGAAACCAAAAATACGGGCCATCATGTTACTTGGAAACGACTCTACCATGATGTTATAATCCCTGGCCGCTCCATTGTAATACCTTCGCGCGAGCTGAATCTGTTCTTCAACATCCGCGAGGGTTCGCTGAAGTTCAATAAAATTCTGACTCGCCTTGAGGTCAGGATATGCCTCTGCAAGGGCAAATATACTCTTCAAAGCCTGAGTCAGGCTATTCTCTATTTGTCCCTTTTGCAGGACGGTGGCGGGGTTGGCGAGCTGCGAACGAAGATTGGTAATCTCTTCGAGGACTTTTCGTTCATGTGTCACATAGCCTTTTACCGTCTCAATAATGTTGGGAATTAAGTCGTGGCGACGTTTGAGTTGGACATCTATGCCGCTCCATGCTTCTTTGAGGATGTTTCGGGATCGTACAAAACGATTGTATATATAAATGCCAATAATCAATATTAGAACAACTGCGAGAATTCCATACATACGCATGACCCTCCCATAATAGTATCGCATTTCAGTATTTCATCTTTGCATTTGCCATGTCAAGCTAAACCACCCATCCCAAAAAGGCTAGAGCGTGTCATCGCAAGTTCCATCAAAACAGGGCGTGCCTGCACAGCACCGTGACACGGTATGGCCAGCAGCTTCCGCCGAGGGACGGGTCTGGCAGGCTGGTCTGGTGATTTACAATGTGTCATTGCTTCGCCGTACGTGCAATGCCACGATTTCACCCTGAGAGAATTCAATCCAGTTTCTGAACGTCACCAGTCTCTACTGAGCAGGAATTGGCTGTGCTTGTTGACTTTTTTTTTGACTCTGCTTGCGGTAACTCTGTGGGTCATTACTCCTGTTATGTTTATCCTGTCTGCCATCTATGACAATACCGATATTCCTGAGCATATCCCATGATCTCTCTCTGTCCTTCGCTTCTTCATTGCTCCTCGTCTTGTTTGAGCCAATGGAGTGTACTGTTTTTTCCCTGTCAGAGTGCGTATCGAGAACATTATTTTTTTCATCACAGGCACCAATAGTATAGACAGTTTTCTCGCTCTCTCTCTTCACGTTCATGGTGTCATCTGCACAGACGAAAAACCCTCCAAAAAAGTATACACAGAGGATGCAACTGGCACAAACGATGAGCGCACCCTTTTTCTGTCTTACTTTCCGGCACATATCCACGTTGATCTTTTCCATCACCGATTTACTCTCAGAATATTATCGGCACAGATTCGGTTTTGTGAAATTTGATTGATTGGTTCACATCATACGCTGATCAGATGCATTCGCTGTATCCACATGAATGGCACACGGCACAGCCCCCTTCGTGTTCAACCCTGCCGCCGCATTCGGGACACGCTCCTTTAAAGAGTACTCTTTTTTCCATTTTCTCAATGTGACCTTTTGAGGACAGGTGCTTCAGAATCGCTTTGGCTACCGCATCTGCACAAGAAAGGATTTTTTCAACGCCAAAACCAGCGTGGGAATGGCATGAAATATCCATAAGTTGCTTGATAACCTGTTCTGGCTGTACCCCGCTTCTCCAGGCAAGGGAAACCATCCTGCCTATTGCCTCGCTTTGTGAAGCAGCGCAGCCACCAGCTTTTCCCATAGTGGTAAACAACTCGAATAATCCATCATCATCTTCATTAATGGTAACATACAGAGGGCCACAGCCAGTCAGCATCCTGTATGTCCATCCCCTTAAGGAGACAGGACGCTCACGGACAGTCTTGGGTTCATCGATAATTTGTTCCTGCTTCGTTTTTGCGGTTGAAAGTACCTGGTTTTCTCTCGACCCATCGCGATATATAGTTACACCCTTGCAATCCAAGGCATAGGCAAGCTCATAAACCTTTCTCACCTCTTCCACAGTAGCTGTTTTTGGGAAATTCACTGTCTTGCTCACAGCATTATCGGTGTGCTTCTGAAATGCNGCCTGCATGCGGATATGATCCTCTGGNGTTATATCGTGGGCAGTAACGAATATTTCTCGAATGTCGGCAGGAATCTCATTGATATCCTGAATAGTCCCGTGTTCTGCTATTTTCTCCATAAGAGTCTCAGAATAAATCCCTCGTTGCCTTGCCATCTTTTCAAACAGAGGGTGAACCTCAACGAGGATGTTGTTATCCAGCACCTGCCGTACAAACGATACAGCAAAGATTGGTTCAATACCGGACGAGGTATTGGCAATAATAGAGATAGTCCCCGTGGGGGCAATAGTGGTTACTGTGGCATTTCTGATGAGCGGTTCGCCTCGTTGAGCGAAAACCGAACCTTCAAAATTAGGGAACGGACCCCGCTCTTTTGCCAAGTCTCGTGAGGCATTGTGCCCCTCATTATTGATAAACGCCATTACCCTTTCGCCTAATTCAATTGCACCTTCCGAATTATACGGAATGCCGAGGGAGATGAGCATATCGGCCCATCCCATGACTCCCAGTCCGATCTTACGGTTAGCATATGTCATGTGAGCGATCTGAGGCAGTGGATAGCGGTTGAGTTCTATCACATTGTCCAGGAAATGAACAGCCAGGTGAACAATTTCCTTCAGTCGCTGCCAATCGACATCTCCATCCTTCACCATCAAACCAAGGTTGATTGATCCCAGGTTGCACGATTCATAGGGAAGCAGAGGTTGCTCTCCGCAGGGGTTTGTTGATTCTATCGTTCCTATATGAGGTGTGGGATTATCTCGATTTAGCCTGTCGAGGAACAGTATGCCGGGTTCTCCGTTTTCCCACGCCTGCTGGACGATGAGGTCAAAGACGTCCCTGGCCTTGAGCATTCCACTCGTTTCTCTGCTCCTGGGGTTAATCAACGGGTAGGATTCATCCTTTTCTAACGCGTCCATGAACGTGTCTGTGAGCCCAACTGAGATGTTGAAATTGTTCAGATGCTTCTGGTTCGATTTACATCGAATGAATTCAAGGATATCAGGATGATCGACCCTCATGATACCCATGTTTGCTCCGCGACGAGTACCACCCTGTTTGATCGTCTCGGTAGCAATGTCGAATACCTGCATGAACGATATGGGCCCGCTTGAAATGCCCGTCGTCGACTTGACAACATCATTCTTCGGGCGAAGATGAGAAAATGAAAAACCTGTGCCGCCACCTGACTTGTGAATCAGCGCTGTGTGCTTAACCGCATCGAAGATTTCATCCATTGAGTCTCCGACTGGCAGCACAAAACATGCCGATAGTTGTCCCAATTCACGCCCTGCATTCATNAGAGTTGGAGAGTTTGGCATAAATTCAAGACGAGCCATCATTGAATAGAACCGCTGGGAAAGTGCTGTAATGTCAGCATCGTCTTTAAACTTCTTGTCAGCAGAGGCAATGGCATCTGCAACGCGCCTGAACATGTCTGCGGCCGTTTCCATGACACGTCCGTTCTGGTCTCTTCGCAAATAGCGTTTCTCCAAAACCGTAACGGCGTTTTTTGATAACCAGGGAAGAGCAGCCTGATGAACATTCGGTGCGTTATCACCTGATACCGCTATTTTCGGCGTTATATTATATACTTTCATAGCATGCCTCACTATATATTGGGTAGAGTTAAACTATTACCACTATATATAGGGATGGTCAACAGAAATTTCTACAAATTATGAAATTTCTATCTGACTTAGCCAGGCTCAATATCGGAAGCGACATCCAGTAAAACATGGAGGGCAAAAAAGTATTTTCCGGTGATTTGTGACTCATATCAACGATAGATAGCGAGATAATCGGTATATTGTAAGCGCAAGAGAAAAAGGAGGTGATAGAGATAATTCCCCACGATGGACAAACTTTTTTTTAAAAACACAGGATGCAAGAACGTGCTTTAAAGGCACACATTTTTTCACATAAGGAGGGCGCCTTGAGAAAACTATCTATTGTAGTAATGGCAGGTATTATGATAACCATGATTGCATCAACCGTGATGGCACGCTCAATGGGAGACTGGCATCGTTACCACGAGACGAAACTGGGCAAGGTATTTCTCTTTCAGAAATGCGACAAGAGCCTCAGCGAGAGTTCAGAAATGTATGATACGTTTGGATGTCCAGCGACCCCTGGGCCGTGGCCCATTCTTGACACAGGCCGATGGGGGCAGATGCAGTACAATTTATTGGGAGATATGTTCAGGTTTGTTTTTGAGGGAAAAAAACTTGTACCCGAAACGAGTTACACACTCATATACTATCCTGATCCATGGCCCGGAGATAACCTGATCTGCTTAGGCAACGGAACGAGCAACAGAGGTGGCAACCTTCAGATTCACGGCAATAGAGAAATCCCGTCAGGCTTGCCGACACCGGATGACGCAAACTACAGTCCTCAAGGCGAGTCCGGTGCTGTAGGTGCAAAAATATGGCTTGTACGTTCAGATGATGTGCAATGTACAGACGGCGCGAAGATGACAAACTGGAATCCCGAGGACTATCTTTTTGAAGGCAATTTGATTGTTTATCAGTATAGCGAAGAAAAGCCTCATAAATTTCGCAAGAAATAGTCGTAGATTTCCACGGTAAAACCCGTGGCACTATACATACACGCGCTGCGTTCGAATTATAAACCCATTCACCCACGCGTAAAAGCGCGGTTCTCTGTGAGGCGTGCGTTTTTCGTGGGAAGCTCTCTGCGAGCGCAGCGAGAGTGAAGGGAAGTCTCTGAAGGCTTAGCCGGGAGAGGGGGCGACACAAACCCCAGGAATAGGCTCTCAGGCTGGGGGTTGCACCCCAGCCTTTTTTTAATTCCCCTCTCTGTATTTCATCATTCAATGGTCGTCCCCTCCGTTCATGATCAGGCCAACAAATCTTGTAGCTAACGACACACGTTGTAGCCTGATCGTTGCCGTACCGTTTGCCAGATTAAATAATCGTCTGCAAATATAGATGGTTATATGATTTTGTAAACGGCATGCGTTTTGCTAATTGATACACGACATATATCAAACACGGTAGGGATCGGCGAGGGGTAGCTGAAAGGAGAAGCCTTTGCGCCAGGTCACACCATCAGTTAGCACATCGACTATTACCACAGAATCACCAATTATCATCAAGAGAGAAGGGGGCGGGCATGAAATCACCACAAAAAGCGAGTCTTTTAGTTACATGGGCAATCGGCTGGTACTTACTTACCACCGCTATCTTAATGATCATCTTTGGTATGCCATGATTCATGGAAGGGCAACCCTCATGTATCGTGCTATTACCTTCACACCATCCGTGTGGCAACAACCCTTTGCCAAAAGAATATTCGTTTAATCAGGAGGAATCAGTATGCAAACCCAAGGTGCATCTGTTGTGAAAAACGAATATGACCAGATTCTTGATTTTGCCCGGGCCTTAGTACCTAAAAATTGGAATATATTTTGGAGCTGGACATGGAAAGAGCAAAAAAAGGTCCGTCACACCTGCAACATCCAGCTTCACGACGACCCCTACTGTGACATATTGGAGGATGGTCACCTCGCCATGGTGCATAACATTCGGTGGACCGATGGCGTTATGTTTGCAGACATATATTTGGACACATATCGCTTCTATGCTATGGAAGAAACTATCCTGCATGAACTTGCCCACATAGCCGAACAACGATATATCATGTTGAAGGATGGTGGTTTCAGACAAACGAATACCAAAATATGTGGCGCATTCTATCGTCATGGAGAATCAAAAAAAGGTGATACATCGAAACGGAATTTTCCTTTTATCGATATATACGAAGATCATGGCGAACTGTTTAAACGATGCCTCGGTGCATTCCGTCGTCGTGCAAAAAAGAAGGGCAAAACACTGGATTTAGCAAACCTATTCGCGCTTCCCCGGTAACATCGCTGCTTGACCGACACCGTAATCCATGGGATAATTTTCGATAGCTCTGTGTTTACATCATAGGGAAACAATGAAAAAGGAGGGATGAACATGTCGTTTATCGTTGTGCTGATTATCTTCCTATCGTCAGTTTGGAGCGTATGTGCGCAGATTAATGAAATTATTGACCTTCCTGCTCCTATTTTCGAGAAAAGTAAACCCTTGATGCAGACCCTTCAGGAACGAAAAAGTGGTAGAGATTATACAGATAAACAGCTTACGGCTCAAGACATGTCAAACTTACTCTGGTGTGCCAACGGCATAAACAGACCTCACAACGGGAACCGCACCAGCCCTTCAGCACGAAATGCACAGGATATAGATATATACGTGATCCTGAAGGAAGGTGCCTACCTATATGAACCAAAGAAACATCGGCTTGTTCTTGTTGCTGCCGGTGACTTTCGAAGAAACGCCGGCATACAAGCGTACGTCGCTACAGCCCCTGTTAATCTCATATATGTTTCTGATACCGCAAAGCTCAATTTTGTTCCTGATCGAGAACGCGTAGTCATGACGGCCGCCATAGATGCTGGGCATTGCTCACAGAACATATATTTGTACGCTGCCTCAGCAGGCCTGTCGGTTGTTACCCGCACCTCTGTTGATACACAGAAAATGGCTGAAATTCTCAAATTACGATCACATCAGCTTGTAATCATGGGCCAGACTATAGGCTACCCTAAACAGTAAAATAATTCGGCGGCGAATATTTATCGTACATGCGTTTGCGTACATAATAAATTGACAAAAAGGGATTTTCTGCTATAAGAGAACATAGGGAAAATGAATTTCTGTTACCTATAGCGAATTGGCCCGTAAAATCCCCAGCTGATTGTTCTCCTCCTCCCCATCCCAATCCTTGGCCTTCAGTGAATGAACCTTGAATAGGATTCGGTCTATGGTTGGTTATGGATTCGCCATAGTTTTTACACTGTCTTCATCCTTTTCAAACTTTTTGTTCTTTCAGGTGAGGTCTGTTCCTATAGAGATTTCAGCACGAGCGATCGTAATCAGATTTCAAAAAAACATTTTCAGGAGGAGGTGAAAGAATGCTTGTACCAACCAGAATTCTTGTTCCAACAGATTTCTCAGAATGCTCGGGGAGAGCATTACACCAGGCACTCGATATTGCGAATGAATATCAAGCCAAGGTCTTTCTCCTCCATGTTGTTCATGAGGTCATGGATTTCACTGGCCTGGATTTTATAAATTCTGAAAAAATGATTCAGGACTTCAAGGGTAACGAGTTTGTCTGGGCCGAGAGAAGTTTGAAGAAACAGCTGGAAAGCTTTCCGCAGGCAAACGATCTGGAGGTGGAAACTATTGTTCGTCGGGGCATTCCGTATGTTGAGATCCTGAAAGTGTGTGAAGAGGAAAGGATTGACCTGATTGTAATTGCGTCTCTCGGGAAATCTGGTATTGCACGATACCTGATAGGAAGCGTGGCCCGGAATGTCCTGAAAGGTTCCAAATGTCCCGTGTTGCTGACAAAATGAAAGGGAGTAAGGGCACAGGAGAGATGCCTAACAGGCATGGGTAGCAACTAACTCAGACGATGTAAAACGGGTTTGGGAGATGCTGTCATGCGTGACGTAATTCAAAAGATCATTTCAACTGAAAATGAGGCAAAACTCATAATCGAGAAGGCGAAGGCCGAAGGGGAACGCATTCTTTTAGATGCACACAAGAAAGGGAACGATCTCGTTGAACAAGCACGTCAGCAAGCGCTTACTGAGGCTCAAAAAATCGTTGATGCAGCAGTAGAAGACGCAGAGCGAAAAAAACAATACCAGTTGGCTCTCGCTGATGCTGAAATAGAAAAGCAGATCCGGCTTGATCCAACCACCAAGCGATTGGCCGTTCAAGGGGTCATCCGGTGCGTATGCAAACGAGCATAGCAAAGTCAACACCTGTTTCGGTCATTCCTCTGAAGCGAATCACAATGGATGATCTCGATTATCTTGCTGCGCGGATTCATGCCCGCCGCAGCCGCATAGCCGAGGCGGAGCGCCTCGATGGTCTGTGCCGCATCCGGAGCCTTGAAGAATTTTTTCGCATAATCTTTCCCGAGTCTCATATGAAAGGGATCGTCGATTTTCAACGTCAGTTAATGAATGAACTGATAAATGAGTTATTTACTGTTCGCGCATGCCTGACTGGCCCGGGAGCAGACATCCTCGATTGGATGCTTGTACGGTTCCAGGCGGAAAACGTGAAGGTAATGATCCGAGCATACTTGACAAAAACACCATTGGAAGAGATCCAGGACTACCTGATCCCCCTCCCTATTGAGTTTTCCTTGAATGCTCAAGACTTGGCAAATGCAGAGTCTTTTGAAGATTTTGTACGCTTCGTTCCAATGAAACTTCTTCGGGAAAGCCTGGAGAAGACCCTTGAAATCTATCGTGAAAATCCCCAACCCTTCTTTTTTGAAGGAGCCCTTGACTGTGCTTATTGTAAAGGATTGATCGAACGGGCAGAACACCTGTTCGGAGAAGATCGGACATGTATAAGACCTATGGTCTATCAAGAAGCAGATATTTTCAATATTATGCTTGTTGCTCGGGGAAAGTTTTACTATGGTCTGTCCCCGAAGGAACTCCAACTGTTTTATGTCCCCGGGACACGAATTTCCCACGCCCAATTTCTCGCCATGATGAGTGATACAGATCTTCTCACATCGATATATCGTGTCTCAGATCGTGTGCTTGATGTTGATCTTTCTCAATTCGGGCTCAAGGAAGGATCGATAGATGATGGTGCATCGGTCATAGAACGTCTCGCATGGAATCGATTTTTTCGTCTATCCAATCTGACTTTTCGTAAAAGCCATATGGGACTGGCAGCAATTATTGGGTACATGGGTCTTCGCCGTATAGAAGCCACTAACCTTATCAGGATTTCTGAGGGGATTCGTATGGAAATGCCTTCAGAAGCTATTCGCGGATATATGATTCCCTGGACTGGCAGAGAGGGTAAACATGTTTAGAGCAGTGCCGATGATGCGACTGTATGCGCTTGTACTCGCCCAGGATGAGCGGGCTGTTCTCATAGGCTTGGGCCGATTGGGGGCAGTGCACCTCACCCACTCTCATCCCGACATAGACATAACGCCTCTAACGTCTCTTGATCACTCGGCAGAACTGACACGGTATGATAGCATTCGAGCCCGTATTCAGGAACTTCGCCAATCACTTGGCATATCACCTTTGAATGAAGAATTAACATTAAGGAAAAGCTTTACCGCTGACCAGGCAGAAGAAAGCCTGCTTACTATGGAAAAACAGAGCAAAGATTTGCTGGCACGTCGCCAGCATATAATTCAACGTCAAAAAGAGGTGTCGAACCTCTGCGAACAGATATCGAGCTACCGTGGAATTGATATTCCGTTAGATGGAATTGACCAATTTTCATTTCTCCATTTTGTCACGGGAAGCGTGCCGATCCAAAACCTCGAGGATCTTAGCAGAGAAGTGGGCGAAACCATGGTTCTCCTTCCGTTAGCCCGGGAAAAAGGGCAACAGTCGGTATTCGCCATCACCACATCCGAGCATTGGCCTATTGTGGAAAAAAAATTGCAGCGGTCAGGCTTTCATCGAGAACTGCTTCCTGTCATTGAAGGTGCAACAGTAGACAGGGTATCAGAAAGAGGAGAGGAAGAACAAGAGCAGTTAGCAGAAGAATTGGAGCTCGTAGATGGAAAAATCAAAACTATTGCAGCCGAGTTTGCATTGCCCCTGGCAGAGATCGAGAGCTTTATTGAAACAGAATACAAGCTCCTGAGCACAATTCAGAGATTTCCACACACTGAAGCTGCAGTTTTCATTTCCGGGTGGATCCCGGAAGGAGAAGTGATGGCTTTAGAGAAGCGTTTGGGAGAAATCACCGGAGGCCGGTATGTCCTTCACGCTACCCCCCCGAACACTTCGCTAAGAGAACAGGCCCCGGTTTTGCTAAAACACTCTCGACTCCTGCGCCCCTTTGAGATGCTGATTTCAACCTACGGCCTTCCTGATTACCAGGAGCTAGAACCAACTCTCTTCGTTGCCCTCAGTTACATAGTGATGTTTGGTATGATGTTCGGCGATGCCGGTCACGGCATGGTCCTTGCCGCATTCGGCGTGGCAGCCCTCATCGCCGGACAGCGTAAGAAGGTGAAAGACCTTGGCGTGCTCCTTCTTTACGGCGGGCTATCCAGTACTATTTTTGGCGTGGTATACGGGAGTTACTTCGGCATAGAAGCGCTCAAGAAATATGCCCTGTGGCATGATCCTCTGGAAGGCAACCCTATTCAGTTAATGTATGGTGCTATAGGGATTGGCGTTCTTATGATCAGCCTGGGTCTCATATTGAACATTATAAATCGCTTTCGGAGAGGTGACATACTCGGCGGTGTCCTTGATAAGTTCGGCCTCGTCGGCCTACTTTTCTATTGGGGCACGTTGGCACTCCTGATACATGGCACAGCTATCCAATCACTGGGGCTCATGAGCACATCGGTCATTCTGTTTCTTGTGGTACCCATAGTCGGCTGGTCCGTCAAGGAGCCGCTGGAACATTTCTTCGCTCGTAGAACCGGCAGCCAAAAGAAGGCGAACAATGGACTTGCAAGCGCCATTATGGAGTCCTGTGTCGGCGCCTTTGAGGCAATCCTCAGCTACCTTGCAAACACTATAAGTTTCGTCCGTCTCGCGGCCTATGCCATGAGCCATGCGGCATTACTCTTTGCCGCTTTTATGGTTTCCGCGGAGGTTAAAGATCTTCCTTTTGTGGGCAGCGCGCTTAGCCTTATAGTCATTATATTTGGGAACATAATAGCTCTTGTTTTGGAAGGAATTATCGCTTCTGTGCAGGCACTTCGTCTTGAATATTATGAGTTCTTCAGCAAGTTTTTTTCCGGGAGCGGCAAGCCTTTTGAACCTTTTCGCCTGGCCAGTGATGTCAAGGGTTATGAGAGATGAGCGATAGGAGAAGGCAGGAGTATGGATCAAAGGAGCAAGGATTAACTGGCTCGCATAGCGAGCGCGAGAGGAGGTCTGACTGATAGTTGATTGAGTAATTAAGTTGATTAGGTTGATTAGAAACAGAAAATCTATTTGCTTACTCAGCGGCTTTTGCTTTTTTGGATTGTGTTGGAAATAAACATTTAATCAACCAGTCAACAAGTAAACCAATCAACAGTTGTAGCTCTGGGAGAGGGGGCGACGCAAGCCCCAGAAATGGAGGTGTTGCATGATGAAGTCGATCTTACAACGAATTGGAACCATCGGAACGGTTCTGACGGCAATAATCTGGTCACCAGCGGTAGCCATGGGAGCAGAGGCTGCTGGCGGGGGTACACAGGCAGATCAGATGTGGGTATTTAAAGCAATCGGCCTTGGTGTGGCTGCGGCCATTGCTATCTCTGCCACCGTTATAGGAGCAGCCTATGCGGTAGGACGAATCGGGGCTGCAGCGTTAGGTGCAGCAGCGGAAAAACCCGAACTGCTTACCCGCAGCCTTCTGTTCGTCGCGTTGGCAGAAGGGCTTGCCGTGCTCGGCTTTGCTATCGCCATGATGCTTATACAGAAGATTTAAGAGGGTATCCAGTGAAGTTCTATTGTGTTGCTGACGAGGTCACTGCGCGAGGGTTTCGTTTAGCAGGTATCACTGTATATGTTGTGTTAACTGCGGAGCAGGCTCAGGTGGCCATCGATACTGCGGCTACCCGAACTGACTGTGCAATCATTATCATAACCGAAAAAGTGGCTTCCTGGATTCGATCACGGATTGACAAGATTCGACTGGGACGGGATTATCCTCTTATTGTTGAGATACCTGGACCGGAAGGACCTTTGCCAGGACGTAAGAGCCTGCGTGAACTTGTACAGGAAGCAGTTGGTATAAAGGTTGGTTAAGAGGATTCTGATATGATTACAAATCAAGATTCTGCAGAGAAGTTGAGCGCTGAAATCTTTGCAGACGCCCGCAGAAAGGCCGATGAAATAGTTTTTCGTGCAAAGCAGGATGCTGAGGCTTTCTTACATAATGCCGCCACCGAGGCAGACCAGGTAAGGCAAAAAATACGTGAACAAGCCTGTGCAGAGGGTAACCGCCGGAGCGAACTGATTCTGGCAACTGTTCCCATCGAAACGGGCAGACTGCGTGCGGCCCGTGTTGAAGCACTGCTTGAATCCATCTACGATGAAGCATGTCAGCGGTTGCGTGCCCACGAGGGCTTTGATTATCGTGAAACGATTATTTCTCTCGCCTCACATGCTATAGGTCAGATGACAGGTAACGAATTTGTCGTGAGGCTGTCAGAGAAAGATCGCACTATATTGGAAGGTGATTTTACAGAGAAAATCGAGGGCCATGTCGGGAGATCGGTGAATATCACTATTTCATGGGAGGACAATATTGGAGAGGATGGGGTCATCATTGAAGACGCAGATGCTCGCCAGGTCTGGGACAACAGGCTTTTGAAGAGGCTGGGACGATTATGGCCGGAATTGCGGAGGCAGATAGCGGTGCAGGCATCACTTGTACCGAAAATTATCGCAGGAGAAAGCGCTTAATGAGTGGAACTGAAAAAACACCTGAACCGGTTGTCACCCGAATCAGCGGTCCCATCGTAACCGCCGTTGGTATGCATGCAGCCCAGATGTACGAGGTTGTCCATGTTGGTAGTCTGGGGCTGGTAGGTGAAGTTGTCCGACTGATAGGTGATTACGCCACTATACAGGTCTATGAAGATACTACTATGCTAAAACCCGGAGCTCCGGTAGAATGCACAGGCGCTCCTTTGTCCGTGTGGCTGGGTCCCGGGCTGGTCGGCAACATTTACGACGGCATTCAGCGGCCATTGCCTGGTATTCAAGCACGCAGCGGCGCATGGATCCGTCGCGGAGAAAAGGTTAACCCTTTGGATACGGAAAAACTATGGACGTTTGAACCTCAGTGTACACCTGGCGATAGTGTGACTGCCGGTCAGCCTATCGGGCACGTTATCGAGACACCGCTGGTCAATCACCTGATTCTGGTTCCCCCGAACTGTAGCGGTAAGATCCAGTCAATAGTCGAGAAGGGTGATTATACACTTTTGGACCGTTTGGCGGTCATAGAGACCGAGGGAGGTTTTCAAGAGATAACTATGCTTCAGCAGTGGCCCGTTCGGGTGCCACGTCCCATCAGGGAACGATTGCGAATCAACGAACCGTTGATCACAGGTCAGCGCATCATCGACACCTTTTTTCCCATAGGTAAAGGAGGCGCAGCCGCCATCCCCGGAGGATTCGGAACAGGGAAAACGATTACCCAGCACCAGCTTGCAAAATGGTCGAATGCCGATATCATCGTCTTCATTGGCTGTGGAGAACGGGGAAATGAAATGACCGAAGTGCTCCGGGAGTTTCCTGAGCTCAAAGATCCCCGATCCGGTATGCCCCTTATGGAGCGAACCATCCTCATTGCCAACACTTCCAATATGCCTGTGGCGGCACGAGAAGTCTCAATCTATACAGGTATCACCCTCGCTGAGTATTACCGGGATATGGGCCTCTCAGTTGCTGTTTTTGCCGACTCTACCAGCCGCTGGGCAGAAGCCCTGCGGGAACTCGCAGCACGACTGGAAGAGATGCCTGCAGAAGAAGGATTCCCTGCATCACTACCTACACGACTGGCGCAATTTTATGAGCGTGGCGGCGCCGTCACTACCCTTGGAGGCAGTCAGGCCTCGGTAAGCATCGTGGGCGCAGTTAGTCCACCGGGTGGTGATTTCTCAGAGCCAGTAACCCAACACACACGCCGATTTATTCGATGTTTTTGGGCCCTTGATACAGAACTTGCCAATGCACGCCATTATCCTTCTATCCACTGGCTGCATTCATACTCGGAGTATGTTGAAGATGTTGGCCCATGGTGGAAAAAAGGGACTCCCGACTGGGTTGAGATGAGAACGGAAGCGCTTACCCTCCTCCAGCGCGAAGATCGCCTCCAGCAAATCGTCAAACTCGTTGGACCCGATGTGCTGCCAGAGGGACAGCGTTTAATCCTTTTTATCGCAGAGATAATAAAAGACGGTTTCCTCGCTCAGAGCTCTTTTGACGAAAACGACATGTATTGCACGCCAGAGAGGCAGGTTGCCCTTTTGCGCATCATTCTTACCCTGTATCGTAAGGGTCGCGACTTAATTCAAAAAGGTGTCCCCTTAGCACAAATTCGCTCTCTTGCCTGTGTTCCACATATACTTCGGGCTAAGATAGTATTCGGTAACGCAGATCTCGACAAGCTCATGGATCTGGAACAGTCGGTCAAGGAGGAAATCGACGCACTGGCGAAAGACTATATCAAAGAGGCTACGTTCGATGTAGATATGCACACGACCATGCTATGAAGGAACCATTCGATATAGAAGACAGGGGATTACAGTACGTTGGCGCCTCCCGTATCGAAGGCCCTTTGGTTGTTGTGGAGCGTGTTCGGGATGTTGGCTACGATGAACTCGTTGAGATTCTCGATCCCTGCGGTGTCCCCCGTCTCGGCCGTGTTCTGGAAATATCTGAACAGCAGGCCGTAATCCAGGTCCTTGAAGGAACCACAGGCCTCTCAAATAAGACCTTACGGGCCCGATTCCTGGGGGAGAGCTTTCGTCTTCCCGTTTCTCAGCAGATGCTCGGCCGCATTTTCGATGGCCTCGGTCGTCCTGCTGACGGAGGTCCACCCCCGCTCTCCGCTGACAGGCGTGATGTCAACGGAATGCCTCTGAATCCCTATGCCAGGCGTTACCCCCGTGAATTCATCCAGACAGGCTTGTCTGCCATTGATGGGATGAATGCGCTCGTTCGCGGTCAGAAGCTCCCTATCTTTTCTGGAAACGGACTGCCTCACGACCGTGTTTCAGCCCAGATCGTGCGACAAGCACGCTTGCTGGAGGAAGAAGTCCAGTTCTCCATCGTTTTTGCTGCCATGGGTGTGAAGCACGATGTAGCAGAGTTTTTCATACGCAACTTCCAGGATTCCGGCGCTCTTGCCCGCGCCGTCATGTTCTTTTCCCTTGCAGATGCGCCAAGCGTGGAGCGCCTTCTGACCCCTCGTGTTGCCCTGACCCTGGCGGAACATCTGGCCTTTGACTGCGGACAGCACGTGCTCGTGCTGTTAACGGACATGACAAATTACTGCGAAAGCTTGCGTGAAGTGGGTACCGCCAGAGGCGAGATTCCTGGCCGTAAAGGCTATCCCGGTTATCTTTACTCGGACCTTGCAAGTATATACGAACGTGCCGGCCGCATCGAGGGCTCGCCGGGCTCCATCACCCAGATGGCCATTCTCACCATGCCTGCTGATGATATCAGCCATCCTGTGCCCGATCTCACCGGATACATAACTGAAGGACAGGTTGTGTTGGACAGAGATCTGTTCCAGCGCGGCGTGTATCCACCTATTGCCGGTCTGCCAAGCCTTTCCCGTTTGATGAAAGATGGCGTTGGCAAGGGGTACACCAGGGAAGATCATCCCATCCTTGCAAGCCAGTTATTCGCCTGCTACGCCTACGTTAAACGCGTTCGGGGGCTGGCAGACGTCATCGGCGAAGAAGAGCTGAGTGCGCTTGACAAGCAATACCTGAAATTTGGTGAAGCCTTTGAAACGCGCTTCCTGAATCAGGGTGAATACGAGAACCGATCTATTGAAACAACACTTGAACTCGGCTGGGATGTGCTCTCCACATTGCCAAGGGATGAGTTACACCGTGTGAGCGATGTCCTCTTGAATGCTTACTATCGCAAGCAGGAAGACGGGAGTAACGAATGAGGGGATAAGGATTAAGGTAGCCACTATCGGGCGTGAAGGGCTACAAGCTGGCAAGCTTGCAGGCTAGCAGGCTATCAAATTGATACAACGCCTGGGTCCCAAAAAAATAGCAGGATTTTATGGGAAAACTGAACATAGCACCGACTAAATCGAATTTGCTCGTGCTGAAAAAACAACTTGCCTTCGCCGAAGAAGGCTTTGACCTCCTCGAACAAAAGCGACAGATCCTTATTTTTGAGCTGATGAGCCGCCTGGCTCGCGCCCGTGATGCCGAACAAAAAGCTGCTGAAGCTCTTCGCCGTGCTTTTTCAGCCCTCAGTGAAGCTCAGTTAGAGGTGGGTTCCGAAGCTCTTGACCGCGCTTCCCTTGCCGTAAACATGGATCACCAGGTAGATGTCTCTGACCAGCACCTGATGGGTATGGAGATTCCCCATGTGACGGTTCGAACAGAGCCGGTAAGCGTCCAATTTGGAATCGGGGGAACCTCGGCGAATACTGATGTAGCCATGAGCCGTTTCGTTGAGGTGCTTCCCCTCCTTGCTGAACTGGCAGAGCTGGAAAATGCCATTATGCGGCTTGCTCAGGAGCTCCGCAAGACCCAGCGGCGGTGCAACGCACTCTCAAAGATTTTCATGCCGGACTACAGGGAGACTATCAGTTACATCACAGGCGCCCTTGAGGAAAGGGAACGGGAGTCCTTTGTCATTCTGAAAATGATACGGGATCGGCTCGGACAGGCATCATCCAGGAATATCTGATATGTAACACATGAAGCTAAACAATGTGTCGGGAATTACGACACATGCTCTCAAGACTAATCCGGGTTTATGATTAGGGGTTTTCATGGTAGACATGGTATCGGTATAGAGGGTAAAATGGTTTAGCATACATCTTATATTTGAATGAAAAGATTGCAAGGGTTTCCATGACTCCGGAAGAAGTATCAGAAAATAAAGCTCAGACCAAATCAAAATGGCCTCGCATTCTGGGCATAATAGCGCTATTCTTCATCGTACTGATAATCGCAAGCGCCTGGTGGATAAAACACAATTTTTACGCCAACCCATTTAACCCCACAAAGCTGAATGAAAAAGAACAACAGGTGTTGAATACAAAGCTTGACCGCCTTGAACAGAGCGTTCAGAAACAAGGAAAGTTTTCACGCACGGGACCCAATGAAAAAATAAGTAAAGGACGACTTGAGCCTGAACGCTATGCAGAGGACCCGGCAAAGCGGGAAATCCGCATCACAGAGAAAGAGCTGAATGCCCTTATAGCAAAAGATGAGGAAACAGCCCGAAGAGTCGCTATCGACCTTTCCGATGATATGGTCAGCCTCAAGCTGGTAATACCCGTAGACAATGATATGCCCATTCTCGGGGGCAAGGCGCTGCGGCTGACATGCGGCGTAACGTTACGCCATGAGGCGGGAAAACCTGTTGTTATCCTTCGCGGAGTCAGCATAGGCGGCATACCAATCCCGAATGCATGGCTGGGCAGCATTAAGAATATAGATCTTGTTCAAGAATTTGGAGGCCAACGGGGCTTCTGGGATGCCTTTTCCAAAGGCGTCGAAGACATCAAAGTCTCTGACGGCGCCTTATACATAAAGCTCAAAGAGTAGCTGATGTGTGAACAGCAATCTTATCAACCACAAAACATAAAAGAAAGTACGGCCATCCTCTTTATTGATTGCAGAATAATAAAAAAAGGGTTGGCTTTTATTTGCCAACCCTTTGTGTTTTTCCTGATCGCTTATAACTAATCGCTTACAGCTTGCAGCTATTTGCTATTTATGGCTGGAGGATAGGGATTTGAACCCCAATTCACGGAGTCAGAGTCGTTCCTGGAGGTTGTTCGGTGATGCCACGATGATTCGTAATACTACGTAAATCAAGGGAAAATGAGAAATTGGGGGAAGAATCATTCATGGTGCTTCCCCCTTGTTTCACGGTTCAACTTCACAATTACTTCACAGACGACAGGTTCACGGATTAACAATTTCTTTTACAAAATACTGATCAAACCCTCAAACTTGCATTTCTTGCAACATCAAGTTCCTATCCTACATGAGCAAAACGATCCAATCCGCCAGAAAAGAGTTTTATGATTAGATCAAGTAGGCACATAAGTGAAATTCATAAACAGAACTCTGTATCATGCCATAGAGATATGGGTAAGTTAATTCTGACTCCCTATTTTTATTGCGTTAAAGAATTTCTTGGACACTTTTTCAGCCACAATATGTTCTTTATAGATCGAAAATTGATGAAAATAGTCAGCCAGGCTGATTGCCTTCTTGCTGCAAGCTACTTAAGGACAAATTTCTAAAAAAATCTATTTGTTGTGGTAATCCGACTAAGAAAATGAAGAAACCAGTGGCCTTTTACCATGCCCTGAGATCTCTGTCTTTTAGATAATGGTTACTGCACTTTCAAAGCTGCTGGCAGCTTCCAGCACCTTCACCGAGGTGCACAATGGACATGAACTCAGTTTTCGGCCAATGCACTCAGAAAACAATTAGCACAACCACCACTTGTTCGCAATAAGTACAGCGATGGCCTGCATAGACAGCATCATGATCACGCACCCCGGCCATCCTGTGTAACTCCAAAAGAAGCCTGGCAAGACGGAACCAGCAAAACCACCCAAGTAGTAGAATGAAATGTAGAGACCTGCAGCAGAGGATCTTGCTTCCCGAGCTGCTTCCCCGACATGACTTGATGATGCTGACTGGCAGACGAAAACTCCAGCTGCTTCCAGCGTCAACCCCGCTATAATAATTGGCACAGAGTGAATCAATGTTAGCACCATTCCAATTGCTGATACTCCCACCGCTCCTATCAGTGTCTTTTTTTGGCCGATTCGATCCATGATAAAACCCGCAGGAGGCGTGATCACTGCACCGATCAAGAACACCATAAAAATAGATGCCAGCGCTGAGGGCCCTAGGAAAAAAGGCTTGTCTGCCAGATAAAAATTGACATACGTGAACGTCCCTACCATACAGAAAAGGACATTGAAGCCTGCTGCGTAGGTGGCCAAAAGCTGGGGGTTCCAGAGGTGCCTACGGTAGGACGCAAAGGCCTGTGCAAAATCGCGTCGACGCACAAACTTCGTGGAATGGGGTAAAAACCACCATATTGCTATAGAGCATACACCGGTTATAATGCCAAGGATGACAAAGGGTACCCGCCAACCATACCAAGCCGAAGAGAGACCGGCGATGAAACGTCCAACGAAACCACCAATAACACTCCCGGTAACGTAGGTTGCCATGGTGGAACCCACAGTTCTTGGCTGTGTTTCTTCGCTGATGTAAGCCATGGTGACCGCGGTAATGCCCGGAATGAAAAACCCCTGCAGAAACCGCCATGCAACTAACTGACTCAGGTTAGTAGCCGTTCCCGCAAGAGCCGTAAGAATAGCCAGACCCAATGTGGCGGCAACAATAACCCTTTTCCGTCCCACGGTATCAGCCAGAAGACCGGTCAGAGAGGCAGTAAGCGCAACCGCTAGTACAGGAGCGCTTACAGTAAGACTCACTAGCAGTTCTGATGTCCGAAAGAACTGCTGGAATTGTGGCAAGAGTGGTTGGGTAACGTAAAGATTGAGAAACGCAGCGAAGCCTGTAATAAACAGTGCTGTCAGCATACGAGTCTTGCTATAAACTTGTTTTTTCAACTCGGGTGCTGGGTTTATTAAATGACTGTGCTTTTGCGTCAGTTCCATTATGTTTACCGGGCTTTGATCAGAGTTCTCTATACAAAAAGCCAAACTTAATAATATACAGTTCGGTGCCTTAGATGTCCAATCAACCGTTTAGCTGCGTGTATAAGCGGTTACCATGAATAGTATTATTTTTATCAGATTTTGCAGCAGATTTTGAAAATTGTCATGAGAGCCTTAGACACTTCTTCCTGAACAACGGTAGTCTGCGTATTTAAGAATTATGCTAGCTTTCTCTTGGCAATATTTTACGTATTAAGCTCCAACTATGGGGGTACACCCCCCCATAGTTCATTCAAGAAACCAATCGCTCCTAATTCCGATCGAACCAAATGAAGAATATTAAAGTCCATAACAAATACACAAAATTAATGGTTTAAACTTTCCTATTTTCAAATTTGGTTATTATTGTTAAATTGATAGCAAGTATCCATGACAAATTCCACGAATAATCTCCCGCTCGATGATCTTTATTTCGAGGATTACTTGCCCGGATCTGTCTATGAGTTCGGATCGATCATGGTAGAGGAAAAGGAGATTCTTGATTTTGCCAAACGGTATGACCCCCAACCCTTCCATTTAGATCCCAAGAGGGCTAAAGAAGGCCCATTTGGCGGTCTAATCGCCAGCGGATGGCAGACAGCTGCCTTTACCATGCGGCTTCTTGTTGATCATTTCCTCTCCAAGGTTGCAGGCATGGGTTCTCCCGGCTCTGGCCCAATCAAGTTTTTAAAGCCCGTACGCCCAGGCGACGAGCTCTCACTTAGGGTGACCATCCTCGAAACGAGGCTCTCCCAATCAAAACCTGATCGAGGAATTATCCGGATATTTTTAGAAACTATGAATCAGCATCGGGAGGTCGTAATGACCAGAGAGGGGATAGCCCTTGTTCGCTGTCGGAATTAGTTACGGCGTGAATACTATGGCATTAGAAATCTTTAAGCAGCAAAATTGTCTGGAAAAACATTCGATGGCAAAAAATTCAAATCTACTATAATATCTGCTGAACGTTGCGAAGCCTTAATTATTTTTTTCTGCAGGGTAAAACACTCTTAACGTTCAAGGTCGTCACTACTTTTTTGTTTTGATTCATTATCTCAACGTAGGAATGAATGATCCCTTCACCTGGCTTTGACGAGATAAGTGCCCGACTCTTAATTGTAACACGGATTGAGAGTTCATCGCCTGGATGCACCGATCTAACCCAGCGTATATTATCTATACCAGCTGTGCCTATGTCTGCCTTCTGTGAAATGTATAAGTTATAAAATAGGCTCATTCCCTTTATGACCGTTTGCCATCCGCTTGCTACAATTACCCCATTTTTGGCCTCACTTGATGCTTTCTGACAGGAATCAGAAACGAAAGGATCATAAAGCTTGGCGAATTCAACAACTTCGTCATGCCGGATAGCAATGGATCCGAACTCATACACAGAGCCAGGCAGATAGTCATCAAAATATCTTTCATCTATTGGCGAGCTAAAGGAGGAATTAATCGCTGCTGCGCCCAATGGTTCCTTTTTTCTCAAAATAAACCCGCTTCGTGAAATTTAAAAAATATTTGTATAAATAACATGGTTGCCTTTGCAGATTCAAATCATATCACAATCAAAAGACCTAAATCTATAAAGGTTGATAGGAAGATTATGTATAAGTTGTGAGCGAATCCAAATTTTTCTATACTGTAAAACCTATACTTATTTGATTTCAAGACGACCCATCTTTTGATAAAGCCCTGCTCGAGAGATGCCGAGAGCGTTGGCCGCCTTTTTCTTATTTCCCTTCGATATTTTCAAGGCCTCAATAATTGCCTTTCGTTCGGCTTCCTGAACTGTGGAGTTAATGTCCCGAGGACCACGATGGTTTATATTGTGCATGTTTAGGATAAATTCCGGTAGATCTTTGAGGGAAATTTGAGAGCTAGGATAGCTGCTCAGAACTGCTTGTTCGATCACATTAGTCAATTCTCGGACATTTCCTGGCCAGTCGTAAGAGATAAGGGCCTCCATCACGGCTGGCTCAATTGACTGGGCAGTTCCTCCTAATCGTTTACTTATCTGTGGAAGCAATGAACTCACTATAATCGGGATATCAGCTTGTCTTGACCTCAATGGTGATATATGAACAGGCACAGAGCTTAAACGATAATACAAATCTGCCCTGAACAAGCCTTGCTGTACAAGCTTTGGCAATTCAATATTTGTTGCAGCCAACAATCTGAAGTCAATCTTACGCGACTTGGTAGCACCCAACGGTTGAATCTCCTTGTCTTGAATTACCCTAAGCAGCTTGGCTTGCATTGTAAGAGGCATAGAGCCTATCTCATCCAGAAAGATTGTACCGCCGGAAGCAAGCTCAAACTTTCCCTTCTGGCCACCGGCATTGGCACCCGTAAACGCGCCTTTCTCATAACCAAATAACTCACTTTCTGCAAGGTCAAAGGGAATACTTGCGCAATTCACGCGGACAAAAGGACCCCTACGGCGAGCGCTAGCCTGATGAATGCTGTGTGCGAAAAGTTCCTTGCCCGTTCCACTTTCTCCAACAAGCAGCACTGTGCAGTCCACCGATGCTATCCTTTCGGCCATCTTCTTAGTATCAACCATTACCTGACTTACCCCAAGAATATCGTCAAAAGTATATTTTGCACTGGTTATCGTCTTAAGGTCTTCCTTGTACTGTAAGATCTTTGCTTCGAGCTTTTGAATCTGTTGTGACAACTGCTTTACTGCTTCTAATTCCCCAAACACCACCCTTCCAACAGATCCTAATATCTCGCCATTTTTGATGATAGGAAATCTCGTTACAACCTTTTTAGTTTTGCCTACTTGTTGAATTCTTCCTATTTGAGGAACGCCTGTCTTCAAGACGTCTAGGATGCCAAGATCTGGGAAGAAGTCTGAGAAAGGTCTTCCTTTGGCTTCTCCAGGGAGTAAGCTAAAAAACTTCTCAGTGGGCCTATCCATAAAACGAACTAAACCTTCTTTGTCCACCAGGATTATTCCCTCATATCTATTCCTTAGGATAACTTTCAACATTTCTGCGATAAGCAGATCCGGACCGTAACCCCCGAGAGCATCTTGTATGCGCTCACAAAAACTGAGCCACTTGTCCATTTTTATAGACATGTAAACCCCCTTATACATCAATTTGTAACTCATTCATAATATAAGGAAATAATATTATAGCTCCCAAATAGTGTCAAGTAAATAAGACACGATGAAGTTACATTACTTTTTTCAGAAATGAGTAATATCTGTTAGATAACATTATGTTACAATCAGATCATATACTTGGCATATTAGTTGCTTTTGTAATCATAGAAATTGGGACTGCTTAGCTTTAGATATCACAAAAGGAGGATGACACTATGGCATCAATTAGAGAGTTCATTAAAATACTCGAACAGAAAAAACAAATTGTGAAGGTCGACCGACCCGTAAATGGTCAAGAGGCAGCTGCTATTATTTGGGAGTTAAACGAAAGAAAAGGACCGGCAGTTTGGTTCAAAAGTGTGGATGGGAGCAAGGTCCCAATGGTTGCCAACCTGTTCGGTGAATATTCAAGGATGGCACTGGCATTGGGACTACCAGAAGATTCCACACCGAGGATGATAAGAGATCACTATGCAAAAGTGATGAGGGAAAAAAACAAATGGATAAAACCTAAGATGGTAAAAACCGGACCCTGTAAGGAGGTCATCATAAAAGGCGATCAGATCGATCTATTCAAATTCCCCATTATTCAATGGGCTCCCAAAGATGGGGGTCCTTATATAACGCTGAACGGCACTATAAGTAAGGATCCAGAATTCGGAAGGAACATAGGTATGTACCGGGTCCATGTAATAAACAAAAACACCACTGGAATAATGGCTTTGTCTATGCAAGATATAGGGGTGCACCTTGCCAGGGCTCGCCAACGAGGTGAAAAATATCTTGAAGTAGCCATAGTTATCGGAATGTCACCAAGTCAGTATTGTGCATCAACCACGAAAATGGGGGCTGTCACAGAAGATGAATATGATCTTTCCTCTACCTTGTCAGGAGAACCTGATAACTTAGTGCGGTGTGAGACGATTGATGTGGACGTTCCTGCTGAAGCGGAGATCGTGATTGAGGGACATCTTTGTCATGAAGAACTTCTGCAAGAGGGGCCATACGGTGAGTGGATGGGATATTATGAAGAATCAATGATCACCCCGACTTTTCATGTAACCTGTATAACGCACAGGAAAGACCCCCTCTATGTGACCGGTTCAATGGGCCATCAATATGGAGAGGGCGAGGTATTTCGATACATACCCATACAGAGCAACATGTATAACGTGCTTCGCAATAATGTTATAGGTTTTAGGGATTGTTACCTTCCAATCGAAGGTCGAGGTTACAAGGCTGTTGTGCAGATTCAGAAAAGGTATCCCGGATGGGCAAAGCAAGCAATATACGCCACATTCTCATCAGGTTATGGATGCTCAAGTGTAAATTGGGTAACCGTCGTGGATGAGGACATTGATATCTTTAAGCCTGGAGAGGTATATTTTGCAGAAGCGACTAGGGTGGACCCTGAACTCGACGTAATCGTTTTTCCAGGACAGGGCGTCTATCCGCTAAGCCCAGCAGCGAGAAAAAGGTACGAGGCTAAGGATTTAGGCCATGCGCAAGGATTCACCGAATTTGCATGGTGTTCAAAGATAGGTATCGACGCTACAAAAAAAATGGAAGATGAGCAAAGACGAGCCACCCCTGATCGTGTAATGCCGGATCTTAATATTTTGAATAAGGTCCGCAAAGCGTGGAAGCAATACTTTAAAGGCTAGCGGGCATGCCCATGAAGGAAAATATAAAAATAGATTGGATGTCAGAGAAGGTGAGCCGAGATGAACTAATGGCCATCCAGGAGAAAAGATTGAAAGCTCTGTTGAAAAGGGCATGGGATCATATCCCCTTTTACCAAAGGATATGGAAGGAGCGTGGATTTTCACCTGAGCAAGTGAAGAATGTGGATGATATTGTAAAGGTGCCGTTTATTTCAAAGAAAGACATTGCGGACAGCATGGCCCAATACCCTCCCTTTGGTGATTACCAAGGCGATTTGCCCGCTGTCCGCATTCAAGCCTCAACAGGAAGTACCGGCAAACCGAAACCTATCTTTCACACCCTCAACGACTGGGATAACATTACCTCCTTGTGGGCCAGGAGGCTGCGGGCGCAAAGTGTTGGGTCGAAGGATATGGTGCAGATAGCCTTTGCTTATACGCTCTTCATTGTAGGATTCACGTCCACTGAAGGAGTGATGAAAACCGGAGCAATAGTAATTCCCACGGGCAGTGGCGCTGTCACCCCCTCAGAGAGGCAGCTGCAGATAGCCCACGATTGGGGTGTAACAGTGTTCGGATGCACGGGTTCATACATGCTCCATCTTGCAGATGTAGCAAGAAAAATGGGTTTTGACCCGATCAAAGACTTTAAAATACGTGCATCATTTCATACTGCGGAACCACTCACCGAGGAAATGAGAGCCGACATAGAAATGCTTTGGGGCTGTAAAGCTTACAACAATTACGGCAGCGTAGAAACAGGTGCACCAACTTTTGAGTGCGAGCATCAGAATGGGCTCCACATCAGTGAAGATGCTTACATTTTTGAGGTCATAAACTCCGCATCGGGTATGCCAGTATCCGATGGTGAGGAGGGGGAGCTTGTGGTGACGACTCTTTTTAAGGAAGCAGCCCCACTCATACGTTATCGAATAGGCGATATAACGGCCTTTGTAAAAGGTGAATGCAGATGCGGGAGAACCTTCAAACGCATGGGCTCTATCCGGGGCCGCGTGGACGACATGATAAAGGTCAAGGGCGTTGCCATCTACCCTACCGATTTTGAGCCTTCTATAAAAAAAACAGGTCTTTTCGGAGGAGAGTATTTGATCAAGCTGTGGAAGGAAGGTCAAAAAGAGTTCGTCAAGGTTCTCGTGGATTTCCATGGCAAGGAAGGCGAATTGAAGCCATCCTGTGAGGCCCTTTCCACAGACCTACACAAGACTCTTGGTCTACGATGTGAGGTAGAGGTTTTACCTCGGGAACAAATCGATAAACTGTTGGATACAGAAAAACGTACAAAGTATAAGAGAATTATCGATCTAAGGAAATGATAGTTCCGGAAGGCAAGCCTTTACGGAATTAAAACCACAAAAAGGAGGGACTTATGATAAGGAAGCTATTATCAACTGGAGTACGATTATTTGCTGCATACATGGCCTTGACGTTTTTAGGCATACCAGTTGCAGCTAAAGAGCCTGTTCAGATAGCACAAAAATCAGCGAACGCGCAAGCTACGAAATTCGAGTTAAAATGGGGTACTATTCCAGCAGGCGGGGCCTGGCAAGTTGTAGGTTCTGCCATGCTTGACGATATAAAAAAGGCGAATCCAGCAATCTCGGGATCTATTGTCCCAAGCTCCACAACTGCAAATGTGCTTGGTGTATATCAAGGAAAATTCACCATTGGTTTCAGTTTGAGCGATGCTACTGCAGATGCTTGGCAGGGCCAAGGATTCTTTAAGCCTCATGGTAAAATACAGAATATCAGAAATCTGGCTACAATCTATCCACAGACAACGCATATAGTTGTTTCAGCAGATTCAAATATAAGTAAGATCGAGGAACTTAAGGGCAAACGAATCAGCCCCGGGGTGAAGGGCCTGTCAAACGATTTGCAGCTTCAGCGCTTGTTACCATTATATGGGTTATCCTACAAGGATTTTAAAGTATCCTACCTTGGTTTTGATGATGCTGCACAGCAGTTCATCGATGGACATTTAGATGCTCTCATGTTTATAACCGTCCCATACCCATATGCCCCAATATTAAATGTTAATGCCCAAAGATCTATTAAACTCTTGTCTATACCAGATGATAAAATAGCCGCATTAATAAAGTTTCAAGGCGTTGAATCTCACACAATGCCGTCAGGAGTTTACCGAGGTCAGAATTATCCTGTAAAAGGCATCGGGGTAAGGTCGCATATCATAGTGCGAAGCGACATGCCTGACGATGTTGCCTATGCCATCGCCAAGACTATTGCTGAGAACGTAAAGAGATATCCCATAGTATATAAAGCTATGGATATGGTGAAACAGACAGATTTGGCCCAGGACGTTGGGATTCCTTTTCACCCAGGGGCGCTGAAATACTATAAGGAAAAAGGCCTGATCAAGTAGAAAATATCCCAAAAGGGGGAATTGATCATGGAGGTTTCATGGAGATCTTACTGGGTAACAAAGAGCCTTAAGAATAAGATTGTTGCCATTGCTGCAATTGGGCTTAGTGTTTTTCAACTCTATACATCTATATTTGGCGGTTTTGACGCTATAATTCAACGCTCAATTCATCTCGGCATAGCGCTTTTTATGATATTCTTGATCTATGCCTACAAAGGTAAAAAAGCCATTTTTAGTTGGCTTTTATCTATTCTTTCAGCAGTAATCCTCGGATATCTGTTATGGAATTATGACTGGGTTGTAGCTGAAAGATTCGGACTTGTAACGCCCCTTTTCTGGTATGAAAAGATTCTTGGAGCAGTTTTTATTCTTATGGTGCTTGAGGTAACACGACAGGTTGTAGGAGGGGGGCTTGTTGTCTGTGCGCTCATTTTTTTGATTTACCCCTTTGTCGGACCCTATTTACCAGGTATTTTCCATACATCAACTATCAGCTTGTGGGACATTATTGATTTTAATTATCTCTCGCTAGGGGGGATACTTGGTATACCACTAGGTATTTCTGCAACAGAGATTGCGCAATTCATTATTTTTGGAGCGATTCTTTTGCGAACTGGAGGTGGCGATTTAATTAATAACATATCGGCAATTGTTGCTGGAAGAATGATTGGGGGACCCGCAAAAGTTGCTGTTCTTGCAAGTTCCCTCATGGGAACAATCTCAGGTAGCGGGACGGCAAATGTTGCAACAGTTGGCACCATGACTATTCCAATTATGAAGAAGGCTGGTTATAGTGCCACCTTTGCAGCAGCGGTTGAGTCTGTTGCGTCGACTGGGGGACAGATTATGCCCCCTGTCATGGGTGCAGCCGCTTTTGTGATGTCAGGTTTTACCGGTATTCCCTACGTGTCAATTATAGGATATGCGATCTTTCCAGCTATCCTCTTTTATCTATCCCTATTTGTTACAGTTGACCTTGAGGCTAGGCGCTTAAATCTTAGAGGCGTCGAACCGGATATGACTTTAAAAAGGACCCTGCTTGATTATGGCCATATGGCGTTTCCTATTCTGATTTTGCTCTATTTACTCATTGGCGGTTACACACCACGGCTTGCAGGTGGCTACAGTGCTATAGCAGCGATTGCTTTTAGTTTTTTGCGTTCTACCACGAGACCAAATCTCCCCAAGATTCTTGATGCCTTAGAGGCAGGAGCTAAAGGAATGTTAATAGTTATAGTCTCAACGGCTGCAGCAGGAATAATAATTGGTTCTGTCGACCTTACGGGTCTCGGCCAACGACTGAGCAGTGGATTTATGAGCTTGACTGGAGGAAATCTATTTTTTGGTTTAGTTATGGCGATGATAATTGCCATCATTTTGGGATGCGGTATGCCCACAACTCCTGCCTATATCATTATGGCTGCAACGATAATACCGGGGTTAATAGGCATGGGTGTCCCCATCTATGTGGCCCACATGTTTGGATTCTATTTTGCCTGTATGTCACTTGTAACTCCTCCCGTTGCTCCAACGGCTTACACAGCTGCTGCGATTGCTGAAGCTGACGGATGGAAGACTGGATGGCTTGCACTTCGGCTAGCTTTAATAGGTTTCATAGTTCCTTATTTGTTTGCGTATAGTCCTACCCTTCTTTTGGTGGGAGTATGGTGGGAAGTTATAATTTCTGTTGTTACAGCATGCATAGGGGTTTATTCTTTGGCGATTGCAGGAGAAGGATATTTTCTAAGTCGTTTGAAATTCTTTGAAAGAATTATTGCTGGTGTTGCTGCTGCATGTCTGATCATTCCATCCAAAATACTTATCATACCAGGACTGGCATGTTTTATTTGGCTGCTTGGGATACAGCTGCGGTTAAAAGAACGTAAGTTGGAAAATAAATTCCAGAAAAAAAAGGAGTAGTTCAATGAAAAAAAACCTAGACATGAGGGACTGGATTCAGATGCTCAAGGATGCAGGAGAACTCGTCACACTGAGCAAGTCTGTGAATGTAGAAACGGAAATGGGGGCTCTCCTGTATAAATCACGTGATAAGTCTATTTTCTTTGAGAATATCCAGGGATTTCCCGGATGGCGAGCCTTAGGACAAGCCCCAGCAAATATACAACAACCAGGGTTAGCCTTTGGTACCGCGCCAGACAACGTGATTAGAGAGTTTTCCAAAAGGAGTAAGGATTTACGAAAAGTTAAGATAGTGGAAGACGGTCCGGTAAAAGAAGTGAGCTATTCAGGGAATGAGGTAGATATTACCAAATTTCCTGCCCACATTGCCGGACAAAAGGATGGCGGACGATTTATCTCGTCAGGCCTGGTGATTTGCCAAGATCCCGATACAGGAACAAGAAATATGTGTTTTCATCGAATGCAGATAAAAGGACCCAACAAATTGGGTATATTGATGGTTCCAAGGCACACCTTTCTAGTGTACCAAAAATACGAAGCTAGAAATAAACCTATGCCAGTGAGCATAATGATCGGGCATCACCCCATGTACTATTTTGCGGCAGCCTATTCAGGGCCCTATGAATTGGATGAACTCGAGTTGGCGGGTGCCCTTCTTCAAGACAGCGTTGAGGTTATAAAATGCGAGACGAATGATCTTTACGTTCCTGCACATGCAGAAATCTGTTTGGAAGGTGTTATACTGCCCCACGAACGAGAAGAAGAAGGTCCTTTCTCCGAATTTCAGGATTATTACATAGCCGGGACTGGCAGGAATCCCATTATAAGAATTGACCGTATAATGATGAGAAAGGACGCTATTTATAAGGAGATTCAGAATGGTTCGGAGGTGGAGGGGTGCGTATACCACAAGATACCGATGTCGACTGCAATTTACGACAGACTGAAAACGGTTGGTGGATATACAGACTTAGTGAATGTGCTTATTCTTCCAGGAATATTAGGCGCTGTCGTCCAGCTAAGACAAAGGTTCCCAGGAGAGGCAAAAAATGTATTGCTTGGGGCGCTTTCAACACAATATTTGCACCCCAAGGTAGTTATAGCCGTTGATGAGGATGTAGATATCTTTAACCCGACAGAGATTCTCTGGGCCATGAATACAAGAGTTAACCCACAAACTGACGTGTTTATTATACCGGACACGAGGATACACCCCATGGATCCGACAGGCATAGAGTTGGTAAAGCCTGGCAGTCCCTTGGGATGGTCAAGGATGGGTTCAAAGATGGGTATCGATGCTACGAAGCCTCCCCTGTCAGATCCTGAAAGCAGGGAGGATTTTGAACGGATTAGGCCGATTAACGTAGATAAAATAAAGCGAGAAGATTATCTTTAACATTTGGGGTGGTGTATGGGCAAAACAGTTATTGTCGTAGGGGCGGGGTTGGCAGGCATGATGGCGGCATTTGCGGCTCAGCAGGAAGGGGCAGAAGTAGTACTAATAACCCGAGGGACGGTAGGAATTGGGACCAACTCGATCCTATCCAACGGGGTATTTTCCGGACCCACACCTTCATATAGTGAAGAAACCTATGTAGATGATACTTTGAATATAGGAAGGCTGCTTAATCATAAGCCATTGCTTGAGATAATTGCAAAGGGTGCATCATCCGCTTTTGATCTCTTACGTTCTCTTGGGTTGACCGTTGAAGAAGCTCCCAATTTCTATCATGTCGTAAAACCGCCTCATCCTGACATGATTCCTGGTGTTGCCTTGGTCAAGGGGCTTATTGAGGTGATGAAAAACTCGAGCCGGGTACAACATTTTACAGGGTTCTATGTCACCGAACTCTTGACAAAGGAAGGTGCGGTTTGTGGAGTCCGGGGTATTAATGGACGGGGCAGGGAATTCTCAATATATGCACCAGCTGTCGTTTTAGCAACCGGTGGCGCAGGAGCAATATATCGAACGAACGATAACCAGAAAAACATCATGGGCCAGGGATACTATCTGGCAGCAAAGGCAGGACTTGATTTATGGGATATGGAATTTGTCCAGTTTATCCCGATAGTGATCATGGAACCCCACCTCCCGTCCATAATGCTCTTCTCTCCCTATCCAGATGGGGCAAAACTAATTAATGAAGCCGGTGAAGACCTGGCTCAGAAGCATGGAATAGATAATCTCAATGATGCGGTGAGAAAAAGGAGAGACTTTCTCTCAATCATGCTCTATAAAGAAAGCTGTGTAGGTCCAGTTTTTATGGACTACAGGGGTGTTCCCTTATCGGCGTGGGATAACCATCCGCTGGCTCTTTTAGGTAAGATGAAGTTTGATTTCAAGACAAAACCGGTAAGGGTATCGCCGGGTGCCCATTTTTTTATGGGTGGGATCCGAATAAATGGTTTATGCGAAACGGCAGTACCGGGTCTTTTTGGCTGCGGAGAGATCGTCTGGGGAGTACATGGGGCAAACAGACGTGCTGGTAATGCTTTGACGGAATGCGTGGTTCTTGGTACAATTGCAGGCAAGAGCGCCGCCACACAAGCGCGTAACAGTGTAGATAAATTTACTATAGAAGAAAAATTCGTGGATCTCCCTACAGAGAGGTCGTTAGGGTCTGGACCGTATAGGGAATTTCGTGACGAGATAAGAAAGGTAGCCTGGGAAAAAGCAGGTATAGTCAGGTCTAAGGAAGGTCTACAGGATGGCCTTGATAGTATTGGAGAAATTGAAAGCCAACTTTGTAAAATGCAACCTCAAAATGTGTTCCAGCAGATGCTTCATACTGATTTGATGAGTGCCTGTTTTGTCGTCAGAACCATACTGACGGCCAGCCTTCCGAGAAGTGAGAGTCGTGGCAGTTTCTACCGGAGCGATTTCCCCCAAGAGGATGATAACTGGTTGAAAAACTCTTGTTTGAAATATGATGCAGTGCAAAATAACTTAACACTTAGTCATCACCCAGTTGAACGATGACCTTGGCCTTGCTACTGATGTCCTATTTCCAACAAACCTTGGATTGTGGTAATGAAAGAGTTGGTGGTAGAAAGTTTTTAGTTGGTGTTATATGAAGATAATTAATAATATTGTATGCGACCATCGATTTTAAATAGACGACGATGCCGCGGAAATTACTTCAAAGTGTATTATAGGGGATTAGGCTTACACAATTCTGTTTTTAAAAGGTTAGCTGTGGACATCTGAGAACCCGATAAACTTATATTTCAATATGTTCGGAACAAGAATAGAGGATATATGAAGAAGATGATCGTTGGTATATCAGGAGCAACGGGTGTGATATACGGAGTCAGGATGCTAAGGGTTCTTCACGAGTGCGGAGTGGAAACTCACCTGGTTATCACCAAATCCGCTATTAAGAATCTCCTGATTGAGACAAAATTTACAATGGCAGATCTTGAGCTATGTGCCTCAAAAATCTATGATGTGAGTGATGTCGGTGGAGCTATTGCCAGCGGTTCATTTCTTGTAGACGGAATGGTCATTGCGCCTTGCTCGATAAAAACCCTATCCGCTGTGGCAAATTCATTCAACTATAATCTCCTTATAAGAGCTGCTGATGTTAATCTCAAGGAAAGGAGAAAACTGGTTATGCTTGTAAGGGAAACTCCCCTTCATGAAGGACATCTAGATCTTATGATACGAGTCACACGAATGGGTGGTATTATTATGCCCCCTTTGCCTGCCTTCTACCATATGCCAAAAACTATAGAAGATATTATTGATCAGTCTGTAGGTAAGGTCCTTGACCTCTTTTCGATCGAAACTTCTCTCTTCAGGAGATGGGGTTCCAGTCCTGAGGAAGAGACTAAGGTTGTTTGGAAATAGATAGTTTACCAGAGGCTCTTGTTGCGAGGCATTCATTATTGTTTTTTTCGAGAGATATTGAGCCATAAAGTAATTTGATCAAGTGGTCAAAATTAAATCAGGTAGTACATACTGAAATGAATTACACACAGGCACCCTTGGTATACTTTCTATATCAAGCTTCCAAAAAGGCTTATTATTTTCATGTAAAAATAGAATCAAACAAGCTAGACGCCAACCCTATGATGATTCTACATCTATATTTGACAAATAATATTTTACTAATATAAAGCAATTTGGATTATGCTGTTAAGTTGACAAAATCCTAAGGCAGTTTATAGTTAAACATATAATAAATAACAAAAAAGGGGGATTCTATTATGAAAAACAAAGCGTTTTTTATTATCGTTTTTCCACTAATTGTCTTTTGCTTATTGGCCTTCATACCATCAGCATATTGTAAGGAAACAGTGTATAAAGTCCTCAATCCGAGGGGATTTAAGCCTGAGATCCAACTCGTGCCCCTTGCCGCTCGTGTCCCTGACCTCAATGACAAAGTTGTCTACATGATTACACAAAAAGCAGAAGGGTCTGAAATGGAAACAGTTTTTGACATGGTAAAGGAAGAACTAGCGAAACGGTTCCCCAGAGTAAAGATTGTGTTCAAGTATAAACCTTCTGCCTACATGACCAATGACCCCGCATTATGGGATGAAATGGTAAAGAACGCTCAGGCCTTCATATACGGTGCGGCACCGTCAGCTTCGACAACCCACTGGGTAACTACCTGGGCAGCAGGTCTTGAGAAAAAGGGATTGCCGGGCGTTGTCGTGCTATATGATACGCTCATTGATACGGCAAAGATAACTACAGAAATGACAGGCACTCCTGTACGATACGTCCCAGTGAGTTACCCTCCCAAGAAGATGCCAGAGAAACAAAAAGCTGAGGTATTGGATAAAGTAGTAAAGGCACTTACCAGTCAGCTTACGGATGTCGAGAAGAAAACAGGGAAGTTTACCCCACCAAAGCCACCAAAGTTTGTGCCTGTTGGCACTGCCGCTCAGATCCAGAATTACTTCCATAGGCAGGGTTGGACAGATGGTCTTCCCATAATCCTTCCCACGAAAGAAAATGTTGCTGCTATGTTAAAGGGTACCAAGCATAAACCTGACGAGATTGTGGCAACAAGCGTGTGGCCGGAAAAATGGCATGCCACCGTAGAAAAAGTAGCAATTAATGGCGTCATGGCAGGATGTAAGCCTGAATACATGCCAGTATTATTGGCAACTGTCGATGCTTGGGCCAAGTGGGACAATGATTCCACGATCCGTTCCACCAACTCGTTCTCCTATATGCAGGTGGTGAATGGGCCAATACGCAAAGAAATAGGCATGAACGCAGGCATATACGCTATGGGTCCCGGCAACCAGGCCAATGCTTCGATCGGTCGTGCATTGAGATTATTTATCATCAACCTTGGTGGAGGGGAGGCAGGGGTCAACATGATGGGAACCCAGGGGAATCCAAGTGCCTATACCTTCTGCTTTCCTGAAAACGAGGAAGCAAGCCCATGGGGTCCTCTCTCTGTAGACATGGGATTCAAAGCAAACGAGAGTACTGTTACGATATTTTCTGGTGGCTGGTGCCATGTTGGTAATTATTTGTCGGGCAACTTGGACAGCCTAATCCGGGCGATCCGTTACTTTGAATGGCCAAATGGGGTTGTCGTTCTCATGGCCCCTCAAGCAGCAAAGATGCAGGCAGCAAAAGGACTAAACAAAACCGACGTGAAAGACTACATACACAAAAATGCAACCCTTACCGTGCGAGAGTGGAAACAGGATGTTTATTACTCCTGGTTTGTTGTACCTATTTTGAAGGGTAAGAAGATGTACGGCATAACAGACCTGTGGCCCAAAGAGTACCTCGACTTGCCGGACGACGCCGTGGTTTCGCCCTATCCGAGACAGAATATTCATGTAGTTGTGGTCGGTGGTGAGACTAATCCGATGATGCAGGGATGGAGATTTGCATATCCATCAACAGCATCGGTTGACAAGTGGAGATAAGTAAAAGGTCAAAAGGCTTTTAGCGAGCGCAAGAAAATAGCTTGCTAATGGTGAATATATCATGTTTCAGTTACGGGTAGAAAGGCACATAGTATGGAATTTAATGCGGCCTTTCTACCCGTAGTCATTAATCCTAACGGTCATTTGATAACCAACTTTTAAGTGCAGTCGAAGGCCCATTACCCCAAAGGAGTAACATACCGCTCCCCTTGTGACTTTTCAGGCTATTGCTTCAACAAATTCCCTGATATTGCGGGATAACCTGGTATTGGTTTTCGTAAACTTGCCCTCATATCCGGTTATGATCCGCCGTATCTGCTCGGGTGTGAAGTCCTTGCCGTTCCTGGTCGTCATTCCCTGGCGTTTAAGCTCCTTGCAGATATGGGTAAGGCGCATGGATTGACCACAGAGGGTGTTGATCAACGTGACAACCCTCTGTTCCTAGGAGCCTGTCGGACTTGCCCAAAGAGCGGTTAAGGCCCTTTCAGGAGTCTGAGGAGTCAAGACCACCGTCCGGCTCGGTTCAGTCTTTAATTTAGTCTGCCCCTGTGGGGCTACTTTTCCATGTTTCAGCAGTGAACTTAGATTGTTTCACTCCTACCCGGCCTATCTCGTTAATACATGCAGCCTTTTCAGATTCCATGCAATGCATACCAGTTTCCATTCGCCTGTCACCAATTCTAAACCGCGCAGGAGGAAGCTTCGGAACCCCATTACCGCTTTTATGATTCCGAATACCGGTTCCACCGTGCACTTGCGGGTTGCGTAGATTGCTTTCCCGGCAGCGGTCTTGAGCCGGTACTTCATCCTGGCGACACAATCGGCATCATCAGGAATCGGTGGCGGTTCGGCGAATCGCTCCATGAGCGGTTGATTATGGCCCTCACGGCCCGGGGTAATGTACGGGGCTATCTGTTTTGCTTCGCAGTTTGTTACATTCGTTTCGCTGAAGTAACCGCTGTCGGCAATGAGGGCATCAACAACGCCAAGTTCCCTTGGCAGCGCCTCAATACGGTCAATGGCAGGTTTCAGTTCCTGCTTGTCATTGGGATTCTGGCTGATACAATCCGCCACGATAAGCATTGAAGCGTTATCCACAGTTGCCTGGGCATTGTATGCCTGTTCGAATCCTCTACCGGAGGGCATGATCCGTGACTCACTGTCGGTTAAGTTCACCTGGTCTTTTCCTGTGGGGCCGGGGGTAGGAGGTTTCGGTGCGGAACCTTTCGGCTTTTTGCCCGTTTTCTGTTCCTTTTCGGACCTCTCGGCAATCTTCTTCTCATATGCTTCCTGTTCAGCGGCATGGCGCAATGCAGCGCGACGTTCAATCTCGGCCTTGGCTTCGGCAATTGCCTTGAGACGTTCTTCGCGTCGGATGATCTCTTCAGGGATGCTCATCCCGTCGGGAATGTCCGCCTGATCGGCGGCTTCTGCCTTTTTAAACAGTTCGGCAACTTCGGCTTTCAGCTGCTGCTCCAGCTTGCAGGCATAGTCGTAACTGAATGCCTTGTGTCTGGATGCATTGGCTTTTATTTTGGTGCCATCAAGACTTACGGTCCCCAGCTTCAGAACCTTCATCTGAGAGGCAATCTCAAGAATCTGAGTAAATATCTTCGTAAGTTCGGGCAAAAAGCGCCTTCTGAAGGCAGCGATGGTGTCGTGGTCAGGATGGCTGTTGGCAGCAATGTAGCGGAAAGCTACCGAGTCATAGGTGCTCCGCTCCAACTTTCTGCTGGAAAATATCCCTGTGGCATAGCCATAAAAAAGCAGGGCCGCCAGCATGACCGGATTATAAGGGTATGATCCGCGGCCTGAATAGGAATCTTTCAGAGACCTAAGGTCGAGTTGCTCCACAATCTCAACAACAAACCTGGCAAGATGCCCATCGGGCAGCCAGTCCTCAAGAGAAGGAGGGAGAAGGTAACCGGTCTTTCTTTCGCAATCGATAAAATTGACTTTCATCTCATTAAGCTCCGCACAGGATTTACTTGAAAGATGAATAATTATAGCATATTACACCTAATAATACACGGAAAAAATAGAATCAATTTAATAATACACTGGGCAAGTCCGACAGGCTCCTAGAGATCAACAACAAGATTATTACCTTTTAGTCGAGGATTGGGGATGCGAAAAAGCCAAAGAAAAGGCCCAACCAGACGTCGATATATTTTTGTTGACATATTGCGTATATTTTGCTATTAAGAATACATTAATGTAATTATATTACAGAGGGCTATCATGAACTTTAATACAAAGGCAATACATTTAATAACCGGTCTTACCATGCGTCAGATAGACTATTGGGACAAAACGCATTTTATTAAACCATCAGTGCGAGAGGCTGCTGGGTATGGCTCGGTAAGGCTATACTCCTTCACCGACCTTGTTCAGATGAAAGTTGCTAAGACCCTTATGGATAAGGGCATTACGCTCCAGAAAATAAGGAAGTCGATCACGTACCTCAAAAAAAATATGCCTGACGTCGAAACGCCGCTTTCGGAACTCCGGTTCCTTACAGACGGTAATACGGTGTTCGTTATTACCCGGGATGAAAAGCAGATCGTCGATACTTTGAAAAAAGGACAACTCATGTTCTCCATAGCTTTGGGGGACCTTATCGAGGAATTACGGGGAAAGGTCATAGACATTGAGAAGCAGAGGAAGTATGAGGTGTCAGTGAAAGGACATAAATATCCTGTGATACTCCATACTGACACCGAAGACGGTGGCTACTGGGTGGAATGCCTTTCCCTTCCCGGCTGCGCATCTCAGGGCGACACCGTGGAAGAAGCGCTTGAGATGATCAGAGACGCCATAGAAGGCCACCTCCAGGTGATGCAGGAAGACAATAAGAAGGTAAAGGCCAGGAAAACAGGATGAACGGGCCTCACAATCTAAAGCCCGAAAAAGTTGTAAAGGCTTTTATTCGAGCAGGGTGGACCGTGCGAGGCCAGCATGGAAGCCATGTCAAGTTAACCAAGGAAGGCAACCCAAACATCCTGTCTATCCCTGTCCACAAAGGGAAGCCCATAAAGCAGGGGCTTTTGAGGAACCAAATCGACAAAGCTGGCATGACACTTGATGAGTTTATGTGCCATTACAAATGACCCGAAAGGTCAGTGTTTTTTTGCCAATTTGGATGCCAAAATAGAACAATGCGACAAGGAGGAGGGAACCGAAGGTGTACCATAGCGTACGTTGAGGATTCACGACGACGCAGGCAACAAAGTAATATGAAGACAGGCGAATTTGATTGCTTACAGCTTACAGCTATTTGCTATATTTGGCTGGGGGACAAGGATTTGAACCTTGATTCACGGAGTCAGAGTCCGTTGTCCTGCCGTTGAACGATCCCCCAACTTTGAATTTACCTTATACCTCTGTTTTTTCTGTAGCTTCTTCCTTTACTGTTTCTTTCTTCTTAGCCGGTTTCTTTTCAGCAGTCTCTGTGGTCTTTTTCTCGGTCTTTTTTTCTGCTTTCTTTTCCGTTTTCTTTTCTTTCTTCTTCTCGGTCTTTTCTTCGGCCTTTTTTTCGATCTTTTTTGCCGGCTTCTTTTCTGCTTTTTTTGCTGGTTTTTTCTCTTCCTTTTCTTTCTTCTCTTCCTTCTTCTGCGTCAGCTCGATGAGCGCCATGGGTGCATTATCGCCTTTTCTGTTTCCGATCTTCAAAACCCGCGTGTATCCGCCATTGATTGCAACGTAACGATCGCCGATTTCAGTAAATAGTTTTTTCACAATTGCTTTATCTCTCAGAAACGAAAAAACAAGTCTAAGGGAGTGGAGATCTTTCCTTTTTGCAAGGGTAATAAGTCTCTCAGCAACCTTCTTGAGTTCCATTGCTTTTGTCGTCGTTGTTTTAATGCTTTCGTGAAGAAACAACGCGTTTGCAAGATTCATTAAAAGCGCTTTTCTGTGGCTCTTCGTTCTGTTCAGTGTTTTAACTCTCTTCTGATGCCTCATGGAAAACCTCTATATATTGTCTTTTCGTTTTAATGCTGATCTATCAAGCTCTTCTCGTGAAGGAAAATTGTCCAGTTTTATTCCAAGCCTAAGGCCCATGCACGAGAGAATCTCTTTTATCTCATTGAGAGACTTTCTGCCAAAGTTCTTTGTCATCAGGATCTCTTGTTCGGATTTCTGGACAAGTTCTCCAATATATTTGATATCGGCATTTTTCAGGCAGTTTGCGCTTCGCACAGAAAGCTCAAGCTCATCAACGCTCCTGTACAGATTTTCGTTGAAATCTGGCTTTTCTGCCATCCGCTCCTCATCACCGCTCATCTCTTCAATATCTTCGAAGTTAATGAAGACCTTCATCTGTTCCTTGATGATCTTCGCAGCAAAGGAGAGGGCATCCAGTGGACTGACGCTTCCGTCAGTCCAGATCTCCATAGTAAGCTTATCGTAATCGGTTCTCTCTGCCACCCTCGCGTTTGTCACGTTGTGGCTTACCTTTTTAATAGGAGAAAAAATTGCGTCAATGGGGATTGTCCCAACAGGCTCATTCTCATCATAATTGGCCTCAGCAGGCGTATACCCCCTGCCGATTTTTGCCTTCATCTCCATATATAACCGTGCTTCGTCGCTTAATGTGGCAATATGGTGATCGGAGTTGATGATTTCTACACCACCGTCATGAGTAATATCGCCTGCAGTTACCTCTCGTGGGCCCTTGACATCGATTTTGAGAAGCTTGATCTTATCATCAGTTATTCTGAGAATTACCTTTTTCAGGTTGAGGATTAATTCGGTAACATCCTCCTTGACACCACGTATGGTAGAAAATTCATGGTCAACACCATCAATCCAGACAGACACAATAGCGCTTCCCATAATTGATGATAAGAGGACCCTCCGCAAAGAGTTCCCAATAGTAATGCCGTATCCCCGCTCAAAGGGCTCCGTGGAAAATTTAATATAATTTTGGTCTTTTTTCTCTACTTCAATCTTGGTTGGTTTAACAAGTTCCTGCCAATTTTTCTCAAACATACGCATGTACCCTCCTTTAAGGGTAAAAAGCTATCGTGAGTAGTACTCTACTATGAGTTGCTCTCTGATAGGCATAGTGATATCTTCTCTTGTGGGAAGGAGTTTTATAACACCCTTCATCTCTTCCTTGTCCAATTCAATCCAGGAAGGAACGCCCCTTCGTACCACAGACTCAAGGGCATTTTGCACACTGGGAAGATCCTTATGCTTTACAGATATTACATCACCCTCTTTCACAAGAAAGGAAGGTGTATTGACCTTTTTTCCATTTACCAGGATATGATTGTGGCTTACAATCTGCCGGGCTTCTTTTCGGGACGTGGCAAATCCAAGTCTGAACACCATATTGTCGAGCCTTCTCTCAAGCAAAGTGAGGAAGTTCGTTCCGGTAATCCCAGGCTTTCGCTCAGCCATGGTAAAAAATCGTTTGAACTGTTTTTCGCTCAGGCCATAAATCTTTCTCACCTTCTGTTTCTCCCTGAGTCGCAGTCCATATTCCAAAAACTTGCCCCTTACTTCAACATGAACGCCAGGTGGATAATTCCTTTTCTCAATAGCGCATTTTTCTGTGAAACATCTCTCGCCTTTAAGAAAAAGTTTTATTGCTTCTCTCCTACACAATCTGCATGATGGACCTACATACCTTGACAATGCTATCCTCCTTATACTCTTCTTCTTTTCGGCGGCCTGCACCCATTATGAGGTATAGGCGTAACGTCACGTATCAGGTGGATCTTAAGCCCAGCACTCTGTAAAGCCCTCAATGCGGCCTCTCTCCCTGCACCTGGCCCTTTTATGAATACATCTACCGTCTTCATACCGTTTTCCATAGCTTTTTTTGCTGCGTTCTCAGCAGCGAGCTGGGCTGCAAAGGGAGTGCTCTTTCGTGAACCTTTAAACCCCACGACACCCCCACTCGACCAGGCAACAACATTCCCCTGAGGATCAGTGATTGTAATGATGGTGTTGTTGAAACTCGACTGTATGTATGCTTCCCCAATCGGGATGCTCTTTTTTATTTTCTTCTTTCCCGTTCTTTTGGCCTTTGCCATGTACCCACCTCGTTATTTTCTCTTCATTGACGTCTTGCGTGGACCTTTCCTGGTCCTCGAGTTTGTCCGCGTCCTTTGTCCACGGACAGGCAAACCTCTCCTGTGTCGAAGCCCCCTATAGCACCCAACATCCATGAGCCGTTTGATGTTGATGCTGAGTTCCTTCCGTAAATCACCCTCAACTTTATAATTCCGTTCGATAATATCTCGTATTTTCGCGATCTCTTCATCAGTCAGAGCGTTTGTTCTCTTATTCGGGTCAATACCTGCTTCAGCGGTAATCTGTTTCGAGAAGGTTTTCCCAATACCGTAAATGTATGTGAGGGCAACCTCAATCCTCTTATCTCTCGGGATATCTACACCTGCTATACGTGCCACGCAACTACCTCCTTACCCTTGTCTCTGTTTATGTTTTGGGTTTTCACAGATAACTCTCAGCAGACCCTTTCTTTTAATAATCTTACATTTGTCGCATCTCTTTTTCACGGAAGGTTTAACCTTCATCTGATCCTCCTATTTAACCCTGTAAATGATTCTCCCACGGCTCAAGTCATAGGGTGAAAGTTCAACCACTACCTTGTCTCCCTTCAGGATTTTGATGTAGTGCATACGCATTTTCCCGGAGACATGGGCGAGCACCTTGTGACCGTTTGGCAGCTCAACCCTGAACATAGCATTTGGCAAAGGTTCAATGACAGTTCCTTCAATCTCAATCCCTTCACCTTTCGGCATATTTCCCCTATATCCTGCTTAAAATATCAGCGCCATTCTCTGTAATGGCGATGGTATGTTCAAAATGGGCAGAGAGACTGCCATCTTTTGTGACCGCCGTCCATCCATTATCCTTAATCACCACGTCGCTCTTTCCCATGTTGACCATTGGTTCAATGGCAAACACCATGCCCTTTTTTAACCTTATGCCAGTTCCTTTTTCCCCGTAGTTCGGGATCTGAGGTTCCTCATGGAGGCTTCTTCCGATTCCATGCCCGACAAATTCTCTCACCACTGAAAAACCAGCACTTTCTACACAGGACTGTATGGCATGGGAAATATCATGAAGCCTGTTGCCTTCTTTTGCCTCTCCGATGCCTTCATACAGAGACTCCTCAGTTACTGCGAGAAGCTTCTCGGCCTTTTTCCCAACATCACCGACCTTATAGGTCAAAGCGGCATCACCGTAAAAACCGTCAAACAATATCCCGAAATCGAGACTGACAATATCACCGTCCTTTACCGTGCGGTTCCCTGGCATCCCATGTACAACTTCATCATTAACTGATACGCACAGACAGTAAGGAAAACCATTATAGCCTTTAAAAGCAGGCTTAATATTCCCTACCTTTTTTATGCGCTCCTCACATGCAGCCTCGAGGTCTGATGTCTTTACTCCCCCCTTTATAAAATCTCCCAGATACAGCAAAATTTCCATCGCGTACTTACTTGCGCTTCGTATTTTCGCTATCTCTTCTCCTGTCTTCAGTATGATCATTGAACAACTATCTGCCTTCTGCTGAAAGCTTGCAGCTGAGTGCCGCTTCGCTACCTTCTCCCCTTCAATCGTTTGCTCTTTCCTGTTAATCCCTCATAGTGCCTTAAAATAAGGTGAGACTCTATCTGCTGAATCGTGTCCAAAGCAACACCAACAACAATAAGCAGTGCCGTTCCACCAAAATAAAAAGGTACATTGAATTTCTTCACAAGTAACGTTGGAAGAACGCAGACAAAAGAGATATAAATCGCCCCGATAAGGGTAACCCGAGAAAGAATTTTCTCAATATACTCGGAAGTCTTTTTTCCAGGTCTGATACCGGGGATATAGCCACCATATTTCTTCATATTATCCGATACATTGTCCGGGTTAAACACAATAGCTGTATAGAAGAAGCAGAAAAATATTATGAACGCTATATAAAGTAATTCATGGAGGAAACTGCCTGGTGTCAGGAGCTCTGAAAATTTCTTCATATAGGGATGATTGATAAAACTCGCTATCGTTGCCGGAAACATAAGGATTGATGAGGCAAATATGGGAGGAATTACGCCCGCGGTATTGACCTTCAACGGCAAATGGGTAGACTGACCCCCATACATCTTCCTGCCAACCACACGCTTTGCATATTGTACCGGTATCCTCCGTTGAGATGACTCCATAAATATAATGAAGGCTATGACGACGAACATCATTGCGATAAGAAGCAATACCACAAACCAGTTCATCTCACCGCTATTCACAAGACTCATGGTACCGGCGATCGCATTGGGCATTCTCGCCACAATGCCGGCAAAAATAATGAGAGATATACCGTTCCCGATTCCCTTTTCAGTGATCTGTTCGCCAAGCCACATAATAAAAGCAGTTCCACCGGTGAGGGTAATCATAGTCATGAGTCTGAAACTCCAACCCGGATTGTAAACTACAAGCTCGCCCCCTGCGCCGCGCATCTGTTCCAAGCCGACCGCAATCCCAAAACCCTGGATAATACTGATGATAACAGTACCATACCGAGTGTACTGGGTAATCTTCTTTCTTCCGGCTTCCCCTTCTTTCGAAAGCTTTTCGAGGGTTGGAACAACAACTGTAAGAAGCTGGAGTATGATAGAAGCGCTGATGTATGGCATAATGCCAAGGGCAAATACTGAGAGCCGTTCCAGCCCGCCACCGGCAAACATATCAAAAAAACCAAGAAGGGTACCCCGTGCCTGCTCGAATATACCTGCAAGAACCCGCCCATCAATTCCGGGTGTAGGGATATGGACACCAACTCTATACACAGCAAGCAACGCAAGCGTGGCAATAATTCGCCGCTTGAGCTCAGGGATCTTTCCAATATTCTGGAAACCTCCCATTAAATCAATACCTCCACGTCTCCACCCTGGGCTCTCACCTTTTCGATTGCTTTTTGGGAAGCTTTATGAACGGTGATTTTTATAGAGAAGTCAATATCGCCGTCGGATAAGAGCTTAATGCCATTTTTCATATTTTTAATAAAACCTGATTCTACAAAGTCCTGGATATTTACCTGGTCTTTTCCCTTGAAGACCCCAAGGTCGCCTACTTTGATAAGGGCATATTCAACCCTGAACGGATTCTTGAACCCTCTCTTTGGAATTCTCCTCGTAAGCGGCATCTGGCCGCCTTCAAACCCTTTTGGCTTTGTTCCGCCGCTGGTGGAGCGCTGTCCTTTATTACCATAGCCAGCAGTAGTTCCATGACCTGATCCAGTTCCCCTGCCTACTCTTTTCCTTTTCTTCCGTGAACCTTCGCTTGGTTTTAAATCAGAGAGATTCATTTATTTTACATCCTCCACTATTTCTAAGAGGTGTATTACCTTTTTTACCATACCTCTTATTTCCGGTGTATTCTTCACAACTCTTTCTTGATGGAGTTTCCGAAAACCAAGACTTCGTATAGTATCCCTCTGGTCTTGGGTACGCCCGATTGCACTCTTTACCCATTTGATTTTGAGGTAACTCACCTTATCCCTCCTCGCCCTTTAACTTGCCGCGCTGCTTTAATGCTGTTTCAGGCGATTTTAGTAATGAAAGACCTCGAATGGTGGCCTTAACGACATTATGATAGTTTCGTGAACCGTAGCATTTTGTCAGCAGGTTTGTGATGCCTGCGACTTCAACAACAGCCCGTACCGCCCTTCCGGCGATAACACCGGTACCTTCGCTCGCTGGTTTCATAAAAACCTGGCTTGTTCCGTACTTTGCCATAATCTCATGGGGGATTGTTCCCTTTGCAACAGGCACCTGGATAAGATCCTTTTTTGCCCGTTCAACAGCTTTTCGTATGGCATCTGGTACCTCGTTTGCTTTTCCGAGACCATAGCCCACACGACCGTTTCCATCCCCGACAACGACAATAGCACTGAAACTGAATC
>JGI12104J13512_1000157_pt1 | contig 67615 bp, 76 predicted proteins | sample TerdegcTABiofilm_FD_13512 | JGI IMG/M metagenome (IMG submission 13512)
AAAGTCTTTTTAGCCTGGCATGCCAGAATTTCCAGTTGCTTTATTCCAGATTTAATGATTCCTCCCATCTAATGCCGAGAGCCTATTATAAAATAAAATTAATAGAACTGCCAGAAGAGAAAAAACCTCCTTTCCAACGCGGGCATAAAAAACAAAAAACCTCATACCGGCCATCTTTAAAAGGGCCGGTATGAGGCGTCATTACCTCAAGGAAACTACCCAGTTTCAAAAAAGAAAAAACAACACTGTTTTCAACTTGGCAATATTATATTACATTATTTTATTTATTACAATGGCTATTGGTCCATACCCCGCACGCAAGATTAAAAAAATTTAATCCGTTAACCTAATAAGTACCACAATATACAACTATTATTTTCTCCTGGAAATGTTAAAATAAAATGATCAATAATGCAAGAGTTCCCGCACAGGCAACTTAATAATTTTAAATTACAGCAAAGGAGGTGCATGACTGGTTATCACGCGGAACCTTGGCAAAATTAATATGGAGGTAGCCTTATGAGAAGAAAGTTTATCGTTGTTCTGGCATTCACGCTGCTGATAATATCCGCAGCCTTTCCCGCTTTTGCCGCCGAAACCGTTCAACTGCAAGTAAACGGCGACACAGTTCCGACACCCGGCCTGTATATGACGGACGACTGCAGCATGGTTCCGGTGGATACCTTTATCAGTATTGTAGGCGCCGACGTCAATTGGTCCGCTAACGACAACTTTGCCGTAACGGAAAACGGAGTGACTCTGAATCTGACCGTTGGAAAAACTGAAGCTTTGCTTGGGGACAAAACTATCACGCTGCCCGTCGCGCCGGCAAAAACAGGTGACAGCATTTTCATCCCCCTTCGCGCCGTCAGCAACGCCTTTGGCTTCACAGTTGACTGGGACGGAGAACAGTGGCTGATTAAGTTGACCAGAAATGAACAAAGGAACGGCATGTCGGTTTCTGACTTGCTGACGAAGTCCACAGTAGCAAGCCAAGTATACAATACGTACTCCATGGAAGGCCTTTTTAACATTGACATGGACATCCAGGAAGACGGAAAAGCTGTGGAACAAGCCCCAAAAAACGTTACCTCGAAATTAACCGGACAAATTCAGAACGATCCTTTCCAGGTATATATGAAACAAACTGTCGTGCCAGAAGCCGCGGACAATAACACTGAAGCGATAGATGAAGCGATTGTTGAAACATACATGAACCAGGACAAAATGTACATCAAAGCCCCGGGCCAGGACTGGACCGTAATGGACATGCCGTTTTCACCGGAATTCTGGAAACAGCAGCAGGACATCCAGTCAGATCCCCTGAAGGCTGCCGAGTTGATGAAAGAAATGGGCATCTTACTGAACTTCGGCAACGACATGACAATCGCCAACAAAGATTACTATGTCGTGAACGCAACCATCGATATGAACAAATTTATGCAGGGTTACCCCAAAATCATCGCGCAAGCGATGCAGGGAGTACCGCAAGGCACTGCCTCCGGGAATCCGGCCGACTTGCAAAAACAAATGGAGGAACTCCTGAAAAACGCTACGCTGGATTATAATTACTCAGTTTTAATCAACAAGGAAACAATGCTCAGCGAGATTGTCAAGTATGACGCCCGGCTAATCATGTCCTTTGAAAACCCGGTGTCTGAGGAGGCAAACGGGGCTGAAAAAGACAACGCGCCCAAAGTGATGAAAATTGACATGAAGCTCACGGGCGACATCAATATCACCGACATGGGCGGCGCCTTCAACGCCCCGGACGTTAGCGCCGCTAAAGAAACGAGCAACCCGTAACAGCAGCCAACGATAAAACGCCATTTAAACCGCCGTCCGTGTGCGGCAAGCTAAAACGCCTGGTGGCTAACTGCCAGGCGTTTTTCATTCACCCGCTATCAACGTTTAGATGACACTCTGAAGAATAACCAACAAATCCTCAATGCTATTTTTCACGTTTTTTAAAGTAGCACCCATGTTTTTTACCAGTCCCTCCATCCGGGCCCAATCCAATTCAAACCCGTAAAGATTGCGAAAACGGTGCCGAAAGCTTAAGTATTGCTGCAACTGCGCGGCAAGATTAACATCAACAACGGCGGGTCTTTTGGAAGGAATATCCAAAGTCATTTGTTCCAGCAACTGCCTGTGCCAGCCTTCAGCTTTAGGTACTGCTTCGTCAATTTCACGGGCTATATTGATAAACATTTTTTCTATTCCGGAATAAAAGTCATGTAAAATTGAGGCATAAGCTCTTAACCGGACGCTCTCAACTTTTAGCTCTTTAATCTTGGCAAGTGCTTTAAGTTCGTTCTCCAAATTATCCAACTGAAAAAGTTCTTTCCGTAATCTGGCTTCTAGTAAAATAATATTGGGGCTCATAACTCTATCCCCCTATTTAAAATATGTTCCCGTACCAGCGGGTCAATTCTCTCCAGTTCAACCAGATCAAACTCAAATGGATGTAGCGCATTCATTACAGCCGCATACAACTCCCAAAAATTTACCTCCGGAGCCAAATCAGCGACAGCTAAATCTATATCGGAATGCTCCATGAACTTATCTCGCCGCAGCAGGGAACCAAAAAGAAAAACTCTGCCATTGTACCGCTGTTTAATATGCCCGGCCGCCAACCGCGCCTTGGCAATAGCATCATCGTACCGGCTCGTCAGCTCCTGTTCCTTCCTTCTTTTGTATTCCAGCCAGCCGGCCCGGTAACGGTCAAGTTGCTTTGTAGTGCTCACATCCGTCCCTCCTGCGAATATTATAACATTTTGGAACGTCAATACATATCAATTCCAGTACCTTTCATAATCAGATGAGTGAGAAATTACCAATTGCGGCTTGTAACAAAGCGAAAATGCCAGACGTAAGATGTAGTGTCTCCACCTAAAACAGTATATTTCCGCAAACCTATTACGGTTTTGCATATTACTTGGTTTGAGTTATGAGACATTCAATAACTAATCACTCAATTGTTAGCCAATGCTAAATTAATTAAACAAAAGAAAACCGTGCTACAAGGAGTTATGCATATGGGAAACAGGCAGCTTGATAATCAGGCGGACAAAATCATCAGCCTGTATGATCTGCCCGTCGGCAGGTCAGCCACGGTAAGCTCGATCCAAGCTGAAGGAATAATCAGGCGGAGAATGCTCGACCTGGGCCTGGTTCCAGGTACCAGGGTAGAAGCCCTCCGGATCAGCCCCGCGGGCGACCCGAAGGCTTACCGGATACGCGGAGCTGTCATAGCCTTTCGCAAGGAAGAGGCATACCAAATCCTGATTAACTTATAAAGGAGCATAAAACGATGAGCTTAACACACCAGTCCTGTGGGGTGATCCTAAGTGGGTAGTTTAGTAATCAAACAACCCGCCAGGACGGATTACGTGATTGCCCTGGCCGGCAACCCCAACACCGGTAAAAGCACCGTTTTTAACGCGCTGACAGGGTTAAACCAGCATACCGGCAACTGGCCGGGCAAAACTGTTCTCCGCGCGGCGGGACGCTTCATTCACCATGGTCTCACCTTTAAACTGATTGATTTACCCGGAACCTACTCACTGATGGCAAATTCGGTGGAAGAACAGTTGGCAAGGGATTTTCTCTGCTTTGAGAGACCCGATGCGACAGTGGTGGTATTGGACGCCACCTGTATGGAAAGAAATTTAAACCTGGCGCTGCAGGTGCTGGAAACAACCCCCCGGGTAGTGCTCTGCGTTAACTTGATTGATGAAGCCGAGCGCAAAAAAATATACATCGACTATCGTGCTCTGGCTGTCAAGCTGGGAGTGCCGGTGGTTCCCACATCGGCCAGAAATGGAACGGGTCTTGACAGGCTGGTTGAAAATATTTCCGGTGTCGCCACCGGGCGCATCGAAACCAAGCCTTATATAATACAATACAAGGAAGAAATTGAAGAGGCCGTTCGCCGGCTGGAACCAAAGCTCAAAAAGCTTGTCGGGGATGCCTTCAATACCCGCTGGCTCGCGCTGCGGCTGCTGGATAAAGACCAGGCGGTGATTGCAGCCGTGGAACAATGGCTGGCCCGGCAGGATGACCCTGCCGCCGGTATGGCAGAGGTGATCCTGGCATGAGCAGGGGATCCCTTTCCGCAGACCTGAATGAGCTTATGCAAGAAGTTAACCGGTTAAACCCGGGAAGTTCCCTGAAATTAAACGATTCTATTGTCTGCACCATCTACAGCAGGGCGGAAGAAATCACCGGAGGGATTGTGCTCCGCCGGGGAAAACCTAAATTCGACTGGGATAAAAAACTGGATGATGTTATTACGTCAAGAGTGTTCGGTTTTCCCTCCATGCTTCTGCTGCTGGCCGTTATTTTCTGGATTACCGTGGCCGGCGCCAACATCCCTTCCGAAATGATGGCAACCGCCTTTTTCTGGGGACAGGAGCGGCTGACGGCACTTTTGCACTGGCTGCACGCCCCCGCCTGGGTCAACGGATTCTTCGTGGAAGGAATCTACCGCTGCCTGGCCTGGGTCGTATCGGTGATGCTGCCGCCGATGGCTATATTTTTTCCTTGCTTTACCCTGCTGGAGGATATGGGTTACCTGCCAAGGATTGCTTTTAATCTCGACAACCTTTTCAAGAAGGCGGGCACTCACGGCAAGCAGTCCCTGACCATGAGCATGGGCTTCGGCTGCAACGCCGCCGGCGTGATCGCCTGCCGGATTATTGAATCGCCGCGGGAGCGCCTGATTGCCATGCTGACGAACAACTTTGTGCCCTGCAACGGCCGTTTCCCCACTCTGATTGCCCTTGCCGGCCTGCTGGTGATGGGAATGGCCACTTCTTTAAGCGCCTCGTTCATTGTGGTCGGCGTCGTTTTGACCGGCATCATGACGACCCTGGTAGTGTCCTGGCTTCTGTCCAAGACCTTGCTGAAAGGTGTTCCTTCTTCCTTCACACTGGAACTGCCGCCTTACCGCAAGCCCCAGCTTGGCCGGATTATCACCCGCTCGATTTTTGACCGCACCCTGTTTGTGCTGCGCCGGGCGGTACTTGTGGCGGCACCGGCCGGGGCTGTCATCTGGCTGCTGGCAAACGTTCATATCGGGGGTGTGAGCATCCTGGCGCATGGCGCCAACTGGTTGCATCCCTTCGGGCAGTTGCTGGGAATGGACGGCTATATTCTCATGGCCTTTCTGCTGGGGCTGCCGGCCAATGAAATTGTTATACCCATCTTGCTGATGAGCTACATGGCCACAGGAACAATGATTGAATTGGACAGCCTGGAAGCATTGCGCCAGTTGTTCGTGGCGGAACACGGCTGGACCTGGCTGACGGCTGTCTGTATGATGCTGTTCTCCTTGCTGCACTACCCGTGCGGCACAACCCTCTGGACCATTTTTAAGGAATCCGGCAGTCTCAAGTGGACCGCCCTGGCCGCCCTGATCCCCCTGGGTATTGCCGTCATTGTTTGTTTTGTATTGGCCCAGTCTGCAAGATTATTGGGATGGGTTTAATCGAAAACAAAAGGAGCAGCCCATGCTATGGCTCTCCTTTTGTTTTTCGATATGCATGAAACTCCCGGACGATTTCCGGCCGGTTTTCAAAAAACGCAACAAAATCTGCCAGGCAGTCCAGCGTCTGGGTGCTGATGGTATGTTCGATTTTTTCGGTTTCTTCCAGCACATCCCCGGAAATACCCAGCAAGTTCAAAAAATCCTCAATGATTTGATGACGTTCAAGCAGAGCCTGCCCCTGCTTCTTTCCTTTTTTGCTCAATAAAATAATACCGTATTTTTCGTAATTTACGACTCCCACGTCCGCCAGCTTCTGCACCATCTTGGTGGCTGAAGGAGGCTGTACGTTAAGCGCGGCAGCCAGATCGTTGACTCTGGTGAATCCGTTTCTTCTGGACAGCCTGTAAATCATTTCTAAATAATCTTCCATGGACGCGGTTAGCAGGGAGTCATCTTTTTTCATGTATTCCCGAAAAGTGAAGAATTCATCGGACATTCCCGAAAACACCTGCTTACTTAATCAAATTTATTTTATTTTATGCGTCGCGAGGCGGGAATATAAAGTGTATAATTATAAATAAAAATTGAATATTCCACTAGGTGTTCGGGATATCCTCGAATGAAAAGGGAAAGCGGTGAAAATCCGCTGCAGCCCCCGCTACTGTAAGTGAAGATGCGCCGATAAAAAAGCCACTGGGGAACCGGGAAGGCAATCGGCTGCAGATGATTCACAAGCCAGGAGACCTGCCTAGCAAGGGAAAAACTAAGTTCCTTCGGAGGGAAGGGGTGGTTATATGGTCTGGATATAAGGTTAATGCTTGTGTCTGGGGATTTTTCCGCGTGCCATCTTCCTTAAGCTGCTTAGGGGAGATTTTTTATTTGAAAAGCTCATGTATTTTCCGAAATAAAACTCAGGGGGATTGCAAACGTGAAAAGCTACGCCTACGGCTTTCCAAGAATCGGCGCTAACAGGGAGTATAAACAGGCGATTGAAGGTTACTGGCAAGGTAATGTTTCCGCAAAAGAAATGAAGGATAAACTGGACGAACTTCAGCAAGGGATGCTCCTTACTTATGAAAAATACGTTGATTTCTTTCCGGTAGGGGAGATGACCCTTTATGATCATGTTTTTGATACGGCCTGCATGGTCGGACTATATAAAGCTGAAAATGTTGACCGGTACTATGATTACTGCAGAGGTAAAAATACTTTGAAGATGACCAAATGGTTCAACACCAACTACCACTATCTTGTGCCGAATTTTTCCGGGAGGCAATACGCTGATCTGCAATTGCAGTGGAATAAGGCCAGGGAATACAAGGAGAAGTTCGGCAAAGGGCTCCCTTATCTCCTGGGCCCCTTTACTTTCTTAAAGCTGTCGGAGGGATTCGGCCGGAAGAACTGGGAGGAATTCCTCATGTCTTTGGGCGAAGTTTATAAAAAAGCGCTGGAAAGCTTGGGGGAGGTTCACATCGATGAACCGGCGTTTGTTACAGATGTTACCGGCGAAGAAGTCGCGGCCGCCAAAAAAGTATACCATCTTCTTGCGTCAAGCGGGTGTCAAATTAACCTTTTTACTTATTATGACGGCGTTGATTTCCTGAAGGAGCTTTATGATTTTCCCGTGAAAGCGATTGGACTCGATTTCGTCCACGGGAACGAAAATCTCACCTTTATTGAAAAACACGGTTTTCCGGAAGAAAAAATATTGATTGCCGGTGTAGTCGATGGAAGAAATGTCTGGCGGACAGATATAAGGAAAACAGTGGGCATGCTGCAAGAGTTGTTAAAAAAAGCAAAAAGAATTGCCGCTTCCAACGCGGGACCGCTTTACCATTTGCCGCTGACTGTCAAGGGTGAAAATCTGCCGCAGGGCTTGCTTGATCAATTGGCTTTCGCCGAAGAGCGCTTATACGAACTCCAGTTGATTGCAAAGTTTAATGGGGGAAAAGAAATACCGGAATGGCGGGTTGCTTCAAAGTTCGGGACGGACGAAGCGGTAAGAGCAAGGGTGAGTCAGCTCAATGAAAGTGATTTTAAGAAAGCTGTCCCTTACCATGAACGGATCGAGCGGCAGAAGGAGCTCCTGAAGCTGCCGGCATTCCCCGCGACCACTATCGGCAGCTTTCCCCAGACTGCCGAGCTTCGCAAGAAAAGAGCGGATTTCAGAGCCGGCAGAATTTCAGAGGATGATTATAAAAAGTTTATCAAACAAAATATCTCGGACTTGGTAAAGCTCCAGGAGGAATTGGGTCTCGACGTGCTGGTGCACGGAGAATTTGAGAGAACCGACATGGTTGAGTTTTTTGCCGAGAAAATGGATGGTATCGCCACGACGAAAAATGGCTGGATTATTTCCTACGGAACCAGAGGCTATAGACCGCCTGTCATTTATGGCGATGTAAGCAGACCGGAACCCATGACGCTGGAGGAAATAACTTTCGCGCAAAGTTTAACCAATAAACCGGTGAAGGGAATGTTAACCGGCTGCATCACTATTATTGCCTGGAGCTTTGTGCGTGAAGATGTGCCTGAATCAGAGGTAGCCTATCAAATTGGCTCATGTTTGCGTGATGAAGTTAAAGATTACGAGATTGCGGGCATTAAAATTGTCCAGGTCGATGAGCCGGCTATCCGGGAAAAAGCGCCTATAAAAAAAAGAAATTGGGACAAATATTTTGATTGGGCGATCAAGTCTTTCAACCTGACTACCAATACAAGTCCCCAAACCCAGATCCATACTCACATGTGCTATTCGGATTTCAGCGAGATCATCAATCAGATTGTCCAAATGGATTTCGATGTGATATCCATAGAAGCAGCCCGAAGCAAAGGAGAAATTATCGAGAGTTTTGCGCAGGTTGATTTTGCCAGACAAATGGGTATCGGCGTCTGGGATGTCCACTCGCCTGTTGTTCCGTCGACAAACGATATGGCAGAAATCGTCCAACGGGTGCTACGGGTAATGCCCGGGAAGAATGTTTGGATAAATCCGGATTGCGGATTAAAGACCAGACAATGGGAGGAAACATTACTAGCTTTAAAAAATTTGAGCAATTTGAGCAGACATTTACGGCTAAAGGTAGAGTAGATAAAAACTTTTGAAAGAGCCCGACGGGCTCTTTTCCATTGTAGCTTATAGATTCTTCAAATATTGCCAATTTCAGTCGGATATTGTCGGAATAAAATTACAGGAAATTCACTATTTATGCAGAAAAATTAAGTTTATAGACTTATATTCCAGAGGAGTTAAATTCATGAGCATGACAAATATATATCAAAATACGATACCAGGTGATCATACTTTTTTCGAGAACATCCCTTGGGGTACTCATATTTGTGGGTTTTATCAATCACAAAACGATTTAATCAACATGTTAGTGCCATATTTTAAATTTGGTTTAGAGAATAACGAATTTTGCATGTGGGTTACTTCAGAACCAATAGATGCTGATAAAGCAAAACAAACACTGAGAGAATATATACCAAATTTTGATTATTACCTAAAAAAAGAACAGATAGAAGTACTTTCTTACTCAGAATGGTACTTAAACCATGGCAAATTCAATGGTGCTAATGTTTTAAACGCATGGCTCAAGAAGATAGATGAAGTTTTAGCCAATGGTTATAAGGGCATTAGAATAAGCGGCAATACAACTTGGCTCAAAAAAGCAGATTGGCCGGCATTTCAAAATTATGAATCAAAGGTTGACCAAAGAATTGACCGTCTGAAAATGATCGCAATTTGTACTTATCAAATCAGCAAGTGCAATAACTATGAAATTATTGATGTGGTAAAAAATCATAAGTATTTGTTCGCAAACAATGATCAAAGCTACAGCATCGCCAGCGATATAACCAGGCTGGAGCGACTAGATTTAATGTCAAAAATGTCAGCAGGTATAGCTCATGAAATAAGAAATCCAATTACATCTGTCAAAGGCTTCCTACAATTATTAAAGGAAAAGAGCGAATATCAAAAACATGCTGAATACTTCAATATTATGCTTGAAGAAATAGACAGAGCCAGTAGTATTATTAATGAATTTCTCTCCTTGGTCCGAAATAAAGAGGCCAATTTTACAAGAGATAGTCTTAATAATATTCTTAATATGATTTATCCCTTGCTTCAGGCAGATGCCGTCAAAAATGGCAATAACATAATATTAGAATTGGAAGAGATCCCCGAAATGCCGATAATCCCCAAGGATATACGTCAGTTAATACTTAACCTGGTTCGGAATGGGCTGGAAGCAATGCAGGCAGGGGGAAATTTGACTATTAGAACATACGCTCAAAATGGTGATGTTATCCTGGAAGTAGCAGATGAAGGCATTGGCATTAACCCGGACATTACTGAAAAAATCGGTTCTCCTTTTTTTACGACAAAAGATACCGGCACTGGATTAGGTCTAGCCATCTGCAATAATGTTGCTGCTCAACATAACGCAACTTTAAAGTTCAAAAAGAATCCTGCGGGGATTGGGACAACCTTTTATGTTCAATTTAAACTAAATTAGCCGTGGCGTTCGACTCCATTGTTTTTTTCATGTCGATTAGTCCTTCTCGAACATTCATCAGGCGAGTAGTGGTCGCCGAGCAGACCTTGCCTACTTTCAGCCCGCCGCGCAAAGGCCGGGGCGCTTGCTGCCCCAGTTCTTCAGTAGTGGCCGGCACGATCAGTCCGCGCTCCAGCCCGAAAATTTCCGCTGCGAGAAGCGCAAAATCATACCGGTTCATTAATTCCGGGCCGGCAATGTGGTAAGTTCCTTCTTTGTCTCTTTCGACCAACTCTTTAATGATGGCGCAAAGGTTGGGCGCGTAAGTGGGTGTACTGAGCTGATCGATAGGAGCTTTAACCTTTTCCCCTCGCCGGAGACGCGCGCTTAAACGCACGACAAAATTTTTCCCCTGTTTTTCATAACCGTAAACCACACTTGTGCGAACAATCAAGTGAGGGCATGCCGACTGCCTGATCAGTTGTTCCGCCTCGTTTTTAGCCTTGCCGTAAATATTCAGGGGTTTGGGCCGCTCTGTCTCAGCGTAAGGGCCGGCTGCACCGTCAAAAAGGTAATCCGTGCTAAAAAAAACCACTTTCGCGCTGATCTCGCTGGCGGCCGTCAGGACGTTTCGTGTCCCGTCCACATTAATCCCGTAGCACAGCGCCGGGTTTTTTTCACAGGCTTCCACGTCCGGCATGGCCGCGGGAAGGAAAATAATATCGGGGTTTAACGCGGCGGCAAAATCTTTGACTGCTCCCGGTTTTGTCATATCCAAGCGATACATATCCGGCACCGGATAAGAAAAATAAGTGCCGCTGACCTGGTGGGAACCGGCAAACGCCTGGTAGAGATGGAAACCGATCTGTCCCGACACGCCTATGATTAAAATTTTCATGCTTACCTCACTTTAACAGGAGAATCATAAATAAGTTAATGGGGGCAACGCCCCCAAATTAACATTTTCTTCAGCCGGTGCGCGTTCTCACTCCCACTGATCTCATTATTGCCGTTAACTTGCTTGGAATTACTACAGTAGGGTCGTAAACAATGCTTACCCGGTCGACCCCGGTAACCTGCACATCCTTTACCCCTTCCATGGCAAGAAGCTCTTTTTTCATCAAGGCTGTTCTATCCGCATCATACAAGCCGTCCACTGTAAAATGCATCAGATAGTCCATCAACTTCTCCTCACGATGTTGTTGTCTTATTGTTAATCACACTGAGGCCTGCACGGCTGCGGGAACAGTTCCGGCGGGCAGACAAACGGGCCGACCGGCGAAACACTTTCACAAAGATGGGGGACGCAGAAACCAAAACTCGGCACCAGGAGCTTTACCACGGCCACAGACTGAATTATGATGCACAGGTCGAAATTGCAGCAGACCTGATGCCCGAGGACCAGGCAAGGCCCGCAGGCAAAATTCGGCACGTCGCACACGACGGTGGTCGGGAACGGCGTTGACGGGGCGCAAAGCAATACGGTTTTAGTGAAACCGAAGCTGAGATCGTGCAGAGTGCCAACGACATGGCCAATGGCATTCTTAATTTTAATGTCAAGGGTCACCTGAACCGCTATAACCACATTGGCACGGCCATTTTCATCCGGGTTGGAGCGGGGCATTACTTCATTGCAGGAGACATGCGTTATTTTGCACTCGGCAGACACTCCTTCACTGCAACGATCCGGCAATTCGAAACAGACGTTTTCACGACGCTCGGCCTGAAAACAAAAATCATAGACTTTGGGCACTTCGATGCAAACAGTTTCTGGAAATAATTTTCTTACATCTTGTTCCGTTTCCATAAGAAAAGCTTCCTCCTTCAAGGTATGCGGAAGTTGGACCGCAAATTACCTAATTTTAGTACAGATTATGCCTTTTTTAATGGAATGGTGAAATAATCTTGTTAATTTTAACTAGAATATTAAAAAACTAATTCAACCAGCATTATTAATAATTTGTTGCCAATTATAGAATTATATTCCAATAAAGATGGATCATTTGCCTTGTTAATAATTTGCTCCAATACGTTATGTGACCAATTTATTAGGGTGCATCTTTTGATTGATTTTTAATTTTATGTCGATCCTGCCATATCTGTTTAAACATCAAAGCAAAAGCGCTGAGCGCAAACAACAATAAAAGGCCAAATACTACGGTTCTCACACTGCCGGCCAGTATGTCACCAACGTAAGAATAGACGATGGTGGCCGGAAGCTGTCCCAGTCCGGTAGCCCAAAAGAACTCCCAGAAGCCCATTGATGTAAGACCGGCGGCATAGCTGACCACGTCGAAAGATACGAAAGGCAATAGGCGGGCAATTAATACAGCCCACTTGCCGTACCGTTCAAAAAAGACATCCACCTCGCGCAGAGCGGACCGGGTGGTAAGCTTCTCCACCACAGACCGGCCATATACTCTTGCGATCGCATAACATAAAACAGCGCCGGCCATGGCGCTGGACCATGACAGGACCGCGCCTTTGACCCAGCCAAACAGGCCGGCGTTGGCAAAGGAGATAATGGGAGCCCAGATGCCAAATGATAGAATGTAATCTTTGGCAACCTGAACATTGACCTTGGACAACATCGCCACAGCCTGGTTAATAGCGTTATGGAAGCAGAACTTCCACTTCCGGGCCGACAGCCGCTTTCAGCTTGCCGGCCCGGGCAGCCGGGGCGGCGGCGACAAAGCATGCAAACCCGGGCAGCCGCTTAATCTTATCCAGCGTATCAAGCAAAAAGGCCCACTGCAATTGCTCCCGCTGTTCCGGCTTTAATAATTCTTTCAGGCGGCTTTTTCCTTCTGCAGAAGGTACCCTGGCCATAACCGCCAGCGCGGGCCTAGCCATTTTTTCACCCCGTTTAGCCGTTAGTTGACCGGCTATTAAACATTTTTTACTATATGTACAGAAAGGATAAAGTAAAAAAATAAAGAACATATTGAAATATGAAAGAGCCCTTGATTAGTATTGTCATTCCAACTTACAACGAAGCCGAAACCATCGGCAGCACTATTGAGCACCTGCGCCCCTGGTCCGACATGATCGAAATTATCGTGGTGGACGGCGGCAGTTCCGACGGCACCGCCGGCTTGATCCCTGAAGGGATAAAATTAATCCAGTCGCCCAGGGGCAGGGCTGTCCAAATGAATGCCGGCGCCCGGCAGGCCACGGGGAAAGCGCTGCTCTTCCTGCACAGCGACACCCGTTTGCCCCACGGCTTCTTGCGGCAGATTGAGCTCGCCCTGGCCAATCACAGCGTGGCCGGGGGCGCGTTCAAGGTAAGATTTGATCATCCCGGCCTGTTTTTCCATATCGCTGCTCTGGGCTCAAACTTGAGGGCAGGCTTGGCGCGCATCTATTTCGGAGACCAGGCTATTTTTGCCCGGCGAGAAACCTTTAACAAGCTCGGCGGCTTCCCGGCCGTCGAATTAATGGAAGACTGGGAATTTTCCCGCCGCCTGGGGCGGGCGGGGAAAACCATGCTTTTGCCCGGCCCGGTAACCACTTCCGCCAGGCGCTGGCTTCTTTATGGCAAGTGGCGCACCGCCTGGCTGATGCATAAGCTTAAACTGCTTTACCTGCTAGGAGTCAGCCCCGCCGCGTTAAAGAGGATGTACACCGACAGGCGCTGACGGCAGCTGTTTTCTGGACAACAGCAATTCCAGGGTGATGGCGGCTGCCGTGACGGTTATTTTCTTACACCGGCTATTCTTTAAAGGTGAAGATCTCCTTCGCAGCGCCCTGCAGCAAGTAAGGCCAAATTCGCCGACAAATCTCTTGTGCAGTTCCGCCGCTGCCTCAGCGATTCCCCGGTCAAAGCCTGCTGCTTCCGGGCCGGCAAGCAGCAGGCCGATAGCCATCACGCCGCCGGTAAGGGCGCCGCAGGCGCAGCCGGCGCTCATACCGTGCCCAAAGCCGGCGGCCATCTGCCTGACGCCCTCCACAGGTCCGTTGAAAATCTCGACATTGCTCAGCGCCACGGCCTGGGCGCAGTTATAACCCCGGTTAAAATACTCTCCGGCTTTTCTGCGCACTTCCTCATTAATATCCCGCATTTTCAATCCTCAATCCTTAAGCGTTTCCAACATATGATAATCTATGGTTTCCTAAATCACTATATTATCATAAACCTATTTAGTACAGGAAATAAAATATTGTTATAATGTTGCTGCCATGAATAAGATTTATTTATTTTTATAGAAACACCTGCGCAGATCTACCACCTTATAACCAATATCAGCAGAAAGATAAAAAAATCACAAAAAAATTTTGACTTGCATAACTTGATCTGGTATATTTATTTTGAAAATAATATTATTTGATATTGAAAATATTTTATTATCAAAGTATATAGGGGAGGTACCTATGAGCGACAAGCTGATTAACGAATTAAGCCATGAATTGCTGCATTTTTTCAACGGACTCTCTTCCTGGGAAAGCTCCGTCGTCCGCAACAGCGACTTATCCGTGTCCGAGGCCCATGCCCTTGAAGTATTGGGGCAGTTCGGCCGGATGAATATGAAGAGCATGGCTCAGAAACTGGGGGTAACCACCGGCACCACCACGGTCACCGTGGATCGTTTGGAAAAAAAGGACTATGCTAGACGGGAATCCATCAGGGAAGACCGGCGGGTTAACCTCATCAGCCTGACGGAGAAGGGCTGCCGGGCCTTTGACGAACATAACAAATTCCACCTGACCCTTACGGAGCAAATGATTTCCGCGCTTTCAGAAGAAGAGAGCAATCGACTCCTCACCATCTTAAAAAAAATAAACTCTGAAATATTTTAATGAAGCGAAATCCAGTATATAGGGAGATGAATAAACATGATCGGACGTTTTGCCGCCCCTCGTCAATTTCGTGAGCTCCTCAACCTGAGAGAATTTTACCTGACCTTTGCAGGCGCTTTGCTCATCGCGGCCAGCTTTATTCTTGAAAAGTCAAGTCCTGAACCCATCCTCCCCGCTCTTCTGGCCCTGGCGGCCCTGGCCGTCCTGGGAGGGCCGATTATCTGGGGAGCCGCAACGGGCTTGTGGGCAAGAGAGCTGAATGTGGACGAGTTGGTCAGTCTGGCCATGGTGGCGTCGGTAATGATCGGGGAATACTTATCCGCCGCAGTGGTGGCCTTTATCATGGTCCTTGGTTCACTGCTGGAGAAGTATACTTCCCAGCAAGCGCGAAACGCCATTCAGACCTTGGTGCGCCTCAAACCCCAAACAGCCACCGTTCTCCGTGAGGGAATTGAAAGCAGCCTGCCGCTTGAAGAAATCCAACCGGGCGATGAGATCGTCATTCGCCCCGGGGAAACCATCCCGGTGGACGGGAAGGTTGTCCGGGGCGCGGCGGCGGTGAACCAGGCTTCCCTGACGGGGGAATCACTGCCCGTGGACAAAACTGCCGGTGATAGCGTCTTTGCCGGTACCGCCAGCTATTCCGGCATGCTGGTGGTCAGAGTAAAACAGGTGGGAGAGGAAACCACCCTGGGCAAGCTGATCCATCTGGTGCAGGAAGCGGAAAGCATGCGCGCGCCTGTTTTGCGGGTGGCTGACAAGTATGCCCGTTACTTTACCCCGCTGATAGTCGCAATAAGTATTGCGGTATACCTGTTTACCGGCGACAGCCACCGGGCCATAACCGTCCTCATCGTGGGCTGCCCCTGCGCATTCATCCTGGCCGCCCCGACAGCCGTCACCGCTTCTCTGGGAAATGCCGCCAGGAACGGGGTCATGATCAAAAGCGGGGCTTTTTTGGAAGAACTGGGCCGGATCAATGCCGTGGCCTTTGATAAAACCGGCACCCTGACCACCGGCAAGCCGGTGCTGACGGATGTCGTCCCGGCCGGAGGGCTTTCACCGGAACATGTGCTCTGGCTGGCCGCTTCGGCGGAAAAATACTCTGAACATCCCCTCGCCCGGGCCATCCTGGAGGCCGCTTTAACCTGTGGTTCTTGTCCTGCCGAGCCGGCGGACTTCCGCCAGATCCCCGGCGCGGGAATAGGCGCCACGGTGGAGGGCCAAAAAGTGTTTGTGGGCACCGCCTCTGAAGCGGCGGAGAGACCGCCGCAGGTGATGACGGACGGCGCAAAAACCCGGCTGGTGGTCAAGGCAGATGACCGGGTTGCCGGCTGGCTGTACATAACCGACCAAATCCGCGCCGGGGTCGGGGAGACGGTAGTGCCTGAATTGCACCGGCTGGGAGTGATTAAGACTCTCCTGCTCACCGGTGACAGGGAGTCAGTGGCAGCTCATCTGGCAAAAGCCAGCGGCATCCAGGATTACGAGTCCGGCTTGCTGCCGGAACAAAAATTACAGCGCATCAAGGCGCTGCAGGAGCAGGGTTATAAGGTCGCGATGGTGGGCGACGGCATCAACGACGCCCCATCCCTGGCAGCCGCGGATATCGGCATCGCCATGGGCGCCATGGGCACCGCCGTGGCCGTGGATTCAGCGGACATCGCCCTCATGACCGACGACCTGACCAAAATTCCCTTTGCCCTGCGCTTAGGGAGGTCAACGCTTAAGACCATTAACTTCAACATTTTATTCGCAATTTTCTTCAACCTCCTGGCCATTATTCTGTCGGCTCTGGGCTGGTTAAACCCGGTCACCGGCGCCCTGGCTCATAATATCGGTTCGGTGCTGGTTGTCCTCAACTCCGCCCGGCTAATCCGCAAACGGTTTGCACCGTTGGCAGCAAGCAGCGCCGCACCGCTTTCAGCAGAGTCATATACCTCCGCAGGATGACATAATAAAGGATATGCTGTAAATAGTAATCCCGCACCACTTTGATAGTGATGCGGGATCTCCTTTTCCCGCTATTTTTTTGTCCTCTCCGGTCCAGGCTGTTCCCGGCAGACACCGGGACTGCAACCGCATGAACACCCGCCCGCCGGTTCGGATCCGCAGCAACCGCTCCCTCTCATCGCCCTACGAAATCCCTGAATGGTCAGATAGCCAATCCCGGCGACCAGAATTGCAGTGATTAAAGTTTCCATTTTCTCCTCCTTTCCAGACCGTCCTGTTTAACCAAGACCCAGCAGCAACCCGCCCCGGTATACCAGCAAGGAGATCAACCAGGCCAGCACAAAGGGATACAGCGCGGAAAAAAGCGTCCATTTCCACGAACCCAGTTCCTTTTTAAAGGTGCCGATTACAGCCATGCAAGGGGTATACAGCAAGGTAAAGACCAGGAATGCGTAAGCTGAGAGGCCGGTAAACACCGCGCCGATGGAAGCCTGCAGTTGCGTTGCCGCCTCCACGGCCTCTTCGGCCAGTTCGGCGACGCCGTAAACGACACCAAGGGTTGACACCACGGCTTCCTTGGCCAAAATACCGGTGAGCACGGCAACCCCGGTTTCCCAGGAGCCAAAACCATGCAAGGCAAAGATAGGCGCGATGATCCCGCCGATGGCGGCCAGCAGGCTTTCGTTTATTTCCGCCGCCCCGCTGAAATTATAACTGCTCAAAAGCCAGATGATCACCGACATGCTGAAAATAATGGTCCCCGCCCTGACCAGAAAACCCTTCCCCTTTTCCCACGTTTGCAGCAGGACCGTTTGCAGGGTCGGTATGCGGTAAGGCGGCATTTCCATCAGGAAGGGCTCGGCAGCCCCTTTAAATAAAGTGTTTTTGAAAACAAGAGCCATGATAATAGCGATAAAAATGCCCAGAAGATAAAGGGACAGGGTCACGACACTTTCACTGCCGGGGAAAAAGATGGCGGCAAAGAGAGCGTATACCGGAAGCCTAGCCCCGCAGGACATAAAGGGGGCAATCATGATGGCAATCCGCCTGTCTTTTTCCGAATCCAGCGCCCGGCAGCCCATTACGGCAGGCACACTGCAACCGAACCCAATCAGCATCGGGAGGAAGGCTTTTCCTGACAGGCCGATCCGGCGCATGGCCTGGTCCATGATAAAAGCCACCCTGGCCATGTAGCCCGTACCGTCCAGAATACTAATCAACAGAAACAGCGTAAAAATCAGCGGCACAAACACAATGACACTGCCCACGCCGCCGATAATACCGTCGATCACCAGGGAATGCAGCCACTCCGCAACCCCCGCCGCCGCCAGCGCCCCGTCCGCAGTCTCCGCCAGCGGGCCGTTGACAAACCCGTCCAGCCAGTCGGAAACAGGCTGCCCCACCCAGGCAAAGGTGAGCTGAAACATAAGATACATGATCCCGAGGAAAATAGGTATACCCAAAACGCGGTTGGTTATTATCTCGTCCAGCCGCTCGCTAAAGGTTACTTTCTCCTCGTCCTTTACCAACGCTTTATCCAGCATCTTATTAATGTAATGATAGCGGGCCTCAATAATCTCTTCTCCTTCGGGGTCGCCATCCTTATGAGATTTCTTCAGACGCGCCAGTTCCTCCAGGTACTCAGCCCAAAGGCGGCTGCCTGTTCCAGTGGAATTTTCTTCACTGGCTGCGTCCAGCAAGTCAGTCAATTGACTGATGCCCTTTTTACTGGTCGCTACCGTGGAAATTACCGGCACGCCCAGGTATTCCCCCAGCGTTTCAATATTGACTTCATATCCTTTAATCTTGGCTTCATCCATCATGTTTAAATTAACAACCGTGGGAACATTTTTTTCCAACAACTGCAGCGTCAGGTATAAATTGCGCTCAATGTTGGAAGCATCAACAATATTTATAACAAGATCGGGCTTTTCTTTTAAAAGGTAATCATTGACGATCTTTTCTTCCAGGGAGTATTCGTTCAGGCTGTATGTCCCCGGCAAATCGATGATATTAATCTGCCTGCCGCCCTTACTGACCTTGCCGACCTTTTTTTCCACGGTCACCCCCGGCCAGTTGCCGATGTGTTGTCTGGCTCCCGTTAAGGCATTGAAAATAGTAGATTTGCCTGTGTTCGGATTACCAGCCAGGGCTACGGTAATAACTGACATTTAAAATAAACCCCCTTACATTGGCGCACTTATTGGCACAACCACTATTTGTTCCGCTTCGGACCTGCGGAATGAAAGATTATAAGATTTCACTTGGACCTCAATGGGATCACCCAGCGGCGCCACTTTTTTCACTTTGATTTGCGCTCCCTTGATGACTCCCATGGCCATGAACCGCAATTTGGCCTGGCCGGTCACCTTTACATTGTCCACCAAGACAGTCTGGCCCGGTTTGACTTCTTTTAACGTAATCATTTCCTTCCCCCTATAATTCACACCGTACCACTATTTTTTCCGCTACTTCCTCTCCAAGCATGTATTTCCCGCCGCGGATCCTGACCACCATCGGCCCCTTGCGCCTGCTGTCACAGACAACGAGCGAGGCGCCGGGGGTAAAGCCCAGCTCCTCCAGCCGCTTTCTCCCATCCGGATAATCATCAATGCTGTGCAAGTACACCCTCTCGCCTTTTAACACATTATTTAATCTCATGAACATGCTCACCCCCCCTATAAGCCAAGAACCGCTCTTCACTAATCATGATAAAGATAATCATAATCAATTAAAACACAACCACCCCCACTGTCCGTAGATTTTATAAGCAAACCAATATTCTCCGGAACGAGGAATGATAACGATAGTTATTATCACTAAACAATTATAAAACGAGAATCATTATCAATTTCATTTTAGTTCCTGTTTCAAATAAAGTCAACCATCATATTATTTTTTCTTTTTCACTGCCTGCAAAATTTAATTTGCATATCTTATAGCCGCACGCTCACGCAATGCACCTGGTTTCGCCCTTCGGACTTGGCGCGGGAAAGCGCGCTTTCAAGATTTTTCAATAATTCCGTTAATCTTTCGCCATCATCGGGGTAAGATGCCACCCCGGCACTGACAGTGACAGTCATACCACCCGGCCACTTTGTTCTCTCCACGGCGCGGCGGATCATATCCGCCACCAGGAGGGCGGTCAGGCTGCCTGCATTAGGCAAAAAAATTAAGAATCCTTCACCTCTGTAACGAACTACGTTATCTCCTTCCAGCAAGACACGTTTGATCACTTTGGCCACTATCCCCTGGACATGCTCTCTCGCCTGTCTTCCCCAAGGATTATGGAACGGCTGCAAAAGCTCTGGGTCTATCAGGACCAGGGAAAAACGCTTGCTTTTTCGCCGTGCCTGCACCGCTTCGCTTTGAAGCATCCTGCATCACCTTTTCCATTAATTTTTATGAACGGACGCCGGCTTACTATTATCCACTTCTCTCCTTGTTAATAATTTTTATAAAAATATTTGCCATTACCGGATCGAATTGTCCGCCGGTACCTTGCCGTATTTCCAGGATGGCGGTTTCCGGGGAAAGTGCCCGGCGGTAAGCGCGATGGGACGTCATGGCATCCCATGCGTCGGCAATCCCCACAATGCGGGCGGCGTAAGGTATGGACTCCCCCTTTAAACCGGCAGGATAGCCGTTGCCGTCGTAACGTTCGTGATGGTAACGAACAATGTTCAGCGCCTCTCCGAGAAAATCCATGGGGGCCAGAATACCGGCGCCGATGGCGGGATGCGCCCTGATGGTCTGAAATTCCTCCGGGGCGAGGCGGCCCGGTTTGTTTAAGATAACCTCCGGGACACCTATTTTGCCTATGTCGTGCAAAATGGCGCCATAATGTATATTCAGCAGTTCTTCAGCCGAAAGTCCCAATCCCTCCCCCAGGGCCACGGCATACCTGGCCACATTGCGCGAATGGTTGCGCGTATAGGCATCCTTGGCGTCAATTGCCGCAGTCAGGGCTGTGATGGTTTTTAAATACAAGTCCCGCCGTCCGTACTCAATCTTCAGCCGGGTATTGTCCAATATCAACGCAGCCTGCCCGGCAAAGGCCATGACCGTGGAACGTTGATTTCTGGTGTACTCAATCCGGTGATCATCCCGGCCACGGTGCCGGTGCATCAGCAAAAGAATGCCGATAGCCCGGCTTTCCACTACTAATGGAACCGCCATCAAAGAGCGCAACAGGGAATCCCTGTCCTGTAAAGGTTTAAACGCGGCATCACCATGAGTTAACACCACTGCCGGTGCAGAAGCGCACATCTGAAAAATAACCGTATTGTTCTGCAAGTATTCCCGCAGAGCGGAATCAGCCTCTCCCCGGGCCGAGATTATCTGGAGACTGCCGCACTTCCCGGACTCCAGCAAGACATAGCCCGCTTCGCTGTCAGTTATTTTAATAGCCATGTCAAGAATGGCTTCTATGGTGCCTTCCAGGTTGTAATTATAGATTAAGCCGGTAAGCACCTCGTGTAAAAAGCTAAGCTCCCTGACCCTTTTTTGAAGCATTCTGTTTAAAGAAAAAAGGGCTTTGTTTTGACGTTTCAGTTTTATAACACTCAAGTTGGTGTCCGCCAATCTTTTTTTTTGGTGATAACCACGAAACATCAAAGACATTTTTTTCACCCCATGTTTATGATCATTTTTCAACCATATTCAATTTTTGTGACAGGTAAGTCCAGGACCGCTTGGAAAATATCACCGGAACGGATAAATTCTTGGCCGTGCTCCTGATACAACGGGCAATATTGTGGTCAACATAATCGGTCATTACTAAAACCAGGTCTGTTCCTTCGGGGATTTTCAATTTTCGCTTGTTAATATTTTTACGGCCTTTTAAATGCGTCAGGGAATGACAGCCTAAATTCTTTAAATTGACAGCGATGTCTCCCAAATGATCCGCGCCGATTACTAGAATGGACATATTAAACCTCCTATATGATAATGGTTATCATTATCATATAGGAGGTTTGAAAGCTTCTCAATATTAATTCAAGGAAATATAAATTAATCGCGGCAGTTTGCAGCAGGGGCGGCAATTAATAGTAAACCGGGTAGATATAAGGGTTTTGAGGCGCCGGCACCTTGCTGAAAGTAGCAATCTTAATTATGGGGACGGTATTGCCTTCGTATTTTCCCAATTGAATGGTTCCCCGGATATTCAGCCAATCGCCTTCCTTAAAGTGTGCAGCATTTTTATATTCACAGATAAAACCATCCGGCATGGCGTCAGCGGAGCAGCATGTTATTACATAACGGGCCAGTCCGAATTGTTCGGCTGAAAACTTCTTTTCTTTTAATACAAAACCGAGCATGGTTATTTCCTTGCCGACATACTGCTCGGGATATATGTTTACTTCATTGGTTACCAAAGTAAAATTATCTTCGGTCACTTTAATAAGGCCGGCCTTTTGCAGTTCATCAATTTTCGATCGCAAAAGGCTTTGCGCCTGTGCGGCGTATCCCTGATTGTTTGCGTTGCTGTTGTCGGTCTGCGCGTTTGGCGCATTTTCCTGAACGGCAGGAGTCGGGCTGTATTGGCCGGAGGTCGCCGGCCGCGCGCCGAGGTTCATTCCCTTATTGTCGGCCATGCTGGGATCAAGAGCATTGTTTGGCAGCAGAAACGCCATCAAAAGGGTGATAACAAACGGGAGAAAAGTCAATTTATTAATGCCATGGCCATAATGGCGACAGCTATGGGCGCCGGACGTCCGCCGCAAGGAGCTGCCGGCCTGCGCCAAAAACATGAGCAAGATCAAAACCGCTGCCGCCTCGGTAAGCTTTACGAAACGGGGGTTGATATAATAAATAATATTATTGCTTTTTACCAGCAAAAAAAGAAACGCGCTAAATCCAAGCAGAATTAAAGATTTATAAAAAGCTTCCGCGTTAAGCGAGACATGCCTCAGCAATCACTTGACACCCCCTACCGCCGCAAAATTGATTAAATAAGTGCTGACGGCAACCAAAAGGCTGACGATTATTATCAGCACAGCCACAAAGCGAGCCTGAAAAGCGTTGAGCATCATTAAAATATTTTTTATGTCAATCATCGGGCCGAAGACCATAAACGCGAGCAGCGAACCGGCAGTGAAATTACCGGCGAATGACGCGGCGATAAAAGCGTCTGCCGATGAGCAAACAGAAATGCCGAAGGCGAAGGTCATCATGGAAGCTATCGATGACAGGGAATGATGTCCCACATTCAATATAATATCGCGCGGCACAAAGGTTTGAGCAAGCGCCGCCAAGGCGGACCCTATGATCAAATACTTGCCCATATCAAAAAACTCATCACTCGCGCTATGGAGGGTATAAAATATTTTAGCTGTAAAAGCTGGCGGCAAATGGTGATGATGGTCATAATGAGCATGCCCGCAGCCGCATCCGAAGTCATCTTGCGCGGCGCCCCACTTTACCTCTCTTCCGTCAAACCAAAAGCTTAGAAGATACCCGGCCGCGAACGAAACGAAGAAGGCCAGTCCCAATCTAAACCAAACCATTTCAGGGTTAGCGCCGAAGGCGACTGCTGTTGACGAGGCAACAACCGGATTGATAATAGGCGCGGCCAGCATAAAGGTTATGGCGCTATAGAGCGGAACTCCCTTACCAACCAGCCTGCGGGCGACAGGCACAATCCCGCATTCGCAAACGGGAAAAATTATGCCCAGGAAGCTGGCCAGGAGTATATTGAGAATTCTGTTCCCGGGCAGGAATTTACGGATGGTTTCCTCGGAAAAGAAATTTTGCAGGAGGGCCGACACAAGAACACCGATGAGCAGGAACGGCAGCGCCTCAATGATAATGCTCAAGAAAACCGTCTTAAAATTTAAAAAATCAGCCCAGGTTATATTCGGCAAAAATTTTAACAGGTGCCAGGCTATATAAGCGGACAATAACAGAAATAACAGGGTAATCGCGTTTTTTTTCATAATTTATAACCATCATCTTTTATCGGACTTGCCTTATAAATAATATATATTCTTATTTGCAACTCAATATTACTTATATTACTTTACCACGCTGAAATATAATACGGCAATACCGATAATTATCCGGTAATAACCAAACGGTATGAAATTATTTTTCTGAATATATTTCATAAAGGCTGCGATTACCGCCCATGCCACTAAAAAGGAAACAATAAATCCGACGGCGAGGATCTGCCATTCGGTATAACTCAACATTGTACCTGTATTTAGTAAAGAATAGGCGGAAGCAGCTATCATGGTCGGAATCGCCAAGAAGAAGGAAAACTCCGCGGCAACAGTTCGCGATGCTCCTAACAGCATCGCCCCAATAATGGTCGCCGCAGATCTCGATGTGCCGGGAATCATTGCCAGGCACTGAATCAGGCCGATCATGAACGCTGTTTTGTAATCCAAACAGGCCATGGAATCAATAGAACTTATTCTATTGCGTTTCTCAATAATGATTAAAACAACGCCGCCGATCACAAGAGCCAGCGCTACGGTTAAAGGGTTGAAAAGCAATTCCTCCACATGCTTCCCCAAAATACTCCCGATCAGCAAGGCAGGCGCAACCCCGACAACAGTCTTTTGCCACAAACCCCAGACCTCTCTTTTCTCTGCAATTGTTTTACTGCCGCCGAAAGGGAAGAGTCTGCGCCAAAAATATACCACCACCGAAAGAATGGCCCCCAATTGTATTACCACGTCAAACATGTTCGCAAAAACGCCTGTAAAACCGACTAAGTTGTTCACCAAAATCAAATGGCCGGTTGAAGATATAGGCAAAAATTCCGTTATCCCTTCGACTATTCCCAATATGATCGCATTAAAAAAACTATCCATCAGCGCCTCCATAAGTTTTATTCACAGTTAACGAGTAAGCCAAAAAAAAATCAATCCGCAACAGCCGAATCTTTAATTCACATCTTTCCCAGGCAACTCAAAATCTGCCGGTGGCAACACCCGCAGGGGTTCGACTCCCCTCTTCGGCACCAGAAAAAACAAGGATTTATAACTTTTAATGGTTTAGGTAGAAAACGATTCACGGTTGTTTTTCTACCCGATTGCTACCGTAAGCTATTTAAGCTGTTGTCAAGTGATTCAACAGCTTTTTTCTTTAATGGAACGATGGGTGGTTATATAACCTGAGTCCTCTTAGCAGATAGGGATAAAGGTATTTGCTGTGCAGCCGCTTGCTTAAGTTGGGACCGGACAGAATCCGTGAATTCCCATTTCCCGCATATACCGGCGCGTTCTTTTACAATTAATGATGATGTTATATTTGTTTCTTAACTATTTTCGATTTCTCTTGTGGTGCGAATTTTCTTCTCCTTTCCATGTCTCCATTCTAACTTATTTGCCCCTTCTTGTCTGTCTTGTTTTTTGGGTCCATTTTGGGTCCATTATAGAAGAAAATTATGAGTATTTGCAAGATAACAAGCTGCAGCATTACGTAAATACAATACTTTTCATAAAGAGGCTAGTAAAAAGTGGAAAGATGATATTGCAAAAATACAAGATTTTGAGAATATTTCAAGTCCTATTACACTCATCCACCATAAATTACCTCCATAATAGAACTCTACAATTGATTTCATGTGGCTTTTTTTGTATTATTGTATTGAGATAATTATTAATGTCCGCGAATATAGATCGTTTAATTGAAATCAAAGGTCTGTCACAGACCGAAAAATTTGAGTTTGCCCGCCGGCTAGATGAAGAGGCAATTCCTAAAAAATTAAATAATGGTTACTTGCGCACTCGTCATGCTTTGATAAATTGCCAAGGTTCGCTCAGCAACGATATTATAAAAGAGAGAAATGACCGTATATGAATCTTTTTTCGAAAGGAGGAGATTTTATGATTCAGTCACCAAAGGTAAAAAGGCATCTCAAAGAAATAAAAAGCGATAAATGGACAATAGAAGAATTAAGCGAACTAATTAAAGCTATTGCTCATGATTTTCAAATAAAGGTCAGGATAGCAGGTAACGCCGATGAAGAAGATTTTTGGGCACTTTCCCCGGAGGAAGAGCAACGCTTCAACGACTTGCTGCAAAAATCAACGAAAGATTTAAAGAATAAACGCTATACTGAATACAACAGACCACAGGCATGATATGAGTAGAAAGATAAAGTTTCGCAAAACGCTTACCTATGATGCTGAAATAGCTAACATCCGGGAAATCAATCCAGAGTTGGCCCAGCAGATCGAAGAGAAACGGGAATACTTTGAACGCTGTCTTATCACTCCTCCCTACCGTCCGGCTCCTGGATTGAAAGCTGAAGCCCTGGGAGGGAAAATCACCAGCCCTGGATGGTTAGCAGGTTATCCAAAACTATATAGCTTCAGGGTAAATAAATATGCCCGGGTAATTTTTTGGTGGACTGATGATGGGATCTGCGAATACCTCTTTCCTTTCGCCAAACACTATAAAAAGAGTTGATAAAACGGTAGATACCTTTCTACCGTTTTTTCTACCATTAGCCCCTTTTATAATATGGCAGGGCCGCCCCGCAAACAGGGCAGTCGGGGTCCTGCTTGACCCGAACCTCTGTAAATCTCATATCCAGGGCGTCATAAGCAAGCAAGCGGCCCACAAGTAAATCCCCCTTACCCAGCAGGTATTTCAAAACCTCAGTTGCCTGGATGACGCCGATTGCCCCCGCAAGAACCCCCAGCACGCCGGCCTCCGAGCAGGACGGCACTGAGCCGGGCGGCGGCTCACGCAACACACAGCGCAAACAGGGTCCTTTGCCGGGCACAATAGTAAAGATTTGGCCGCTAAAGCCGAGGACACCCCCATGCACGAAAACTTTCCCGGCCATGACACAGGCATCGTTAACCATATAACGGGTTGGGAAATTATCCACCCCGTCAACTACTACATCATAATCACGGATAATTCCATCTATATTTTGAGCCGTCAGCTTCTCCCAATGGGAGACAACGTGGCAATCGGGATTCAGGGCAGCCAGTTTTTCTTTGGCCGAATCAACTTTAGGCCTGCCGATGTCTTTGGTGGTATGCAGGATTTGCCTTTGCAAATTACTTATGTCAACTACATCGCCATCGATTATACCTATTGTTCCGACCCCGGCGGCCGCCAGGTAAAACGCCGCCGGGGAGCCCAAGCCGCCCGCTCCGGCAATCAGCACTTTGCCGTCATTAATTTTTTTCTGACCTGTGCCGCCTACCTCGGGAAGGACAATTTGTCTGCTGTATCTAGTGATTTGCTCTTCTGTAAAGTCCAAGCATGCCATCCTTTTAAAACCCCTACTTCCGTAACTACTTTAGTTAAAATGCAGTACCTGCGACAGGCGTATCACCCCGCATGGCGAATTTCAAACCTGACACCTTCTCTAACCTTATAAGTTATTGGGATTGGCAGCCAACTTGCCCTGGCTGTTTTTATAGTCTTCAATGGCCTTGTGCAGGGCGTCCGCCGCGAGGTTGGAACAGTGCATCTTCTGCGGGGGAAGCCCGTCAAGCTCGTCAGCCACAGCTTGTTTAGTGATTTTCAGGGCTTCTTCGATGGTTTTTCCCTTAGCCATTTCCGTGACCATACTGCTTGTCGCGATAGCCGCCCCACAGCCAAAAGTCTTAAACTTGATATCAGTAATAATATTGTTTTCAACCTTAATGTCAATCTTCATAATGTCGCCGCAGACAGGATTGCCCACTTCTCCCGTGCCACAGGCGTCAGGGATTTCCCCAACATTCCTGGGATTGCTGAAGTGCTCCATAACCTTTTCGCTATACATGCGATCATCCCCTGTTTTTAAGTATTCAGGAATCAGGAGGTGGAATTCAGGATATCCCCGGACAATAAACCATTCCCTTATCTTATTCTGACTCTTGTCTCCTTATGCTTTATTTAACGCCTGATCGAGATCCTCCAACAAATCGTCGATAGCTTCCAGTCCGACAGAAAGGCGGATCAGGTCTTCAGTCACCCCGGTGGCGAGCCGCTCCTCCGCAGACAGCTGCTGGTGAGTGGTTGAAGCCGGATGAATCACTAAAGATTTGGCGTCTCCGATGTTGGCCAACAGCGAGAATATCTCCAGCGCATCAATAAAACTCCGGGCTTGCTCACTTCCTCCTTTTATCCCGAAGGTTAACAGAGCGCCAAAACCGTTGCGGTAGTACCGCCGGGCCAACGCGTGGGACGGGTGGCCGGGCAGGCCGGGATAATTCACCCAAGTCACCTTCGGATGCTGTTCCAGGAACTTTGCCACCTGCAAAGCATTCCGGCAGTGGCGCTCCATGCGCAGCGGCAGTGTTTCCACCCCCTGGAGCAGCAAAAAGGCGTTAAAAGGGCTCAGGCATGGGCCCAGGTCGCGCAGCAGCTGCACCCGGGCTTTGGCAATAAACGCGGCGGGGCCGAATTCTTCACGGTAAACCACACCATGATAAGTCGGGTCCGGTTCAGTGAACTGCGGAAAATTGCCGTTGGCCCACGCGAATTTTCCTCCGTCTACGATAATGCCCCCGATGGATGTGCCATGCCCCCCTATGAACTTGGTGGCGGAGTGAACCACGATATCCGCTCCGTGCTCCAGCGGGCGGCAGAGGTAAGGTGTCGGCACCGTATTGTCCACGATAAACGGGACTCCGGCCGCGTGAGCGATACCGGCCACCGCGTGAAAATCAATTACATCCAGTTTTGGGTTGCCGCTTGACTCGGCGAAAAGCGCCCTCGTCCTGGGAGTAATAGCCCGCCTAAAGTTATCCGGATCGGCAGGATCAACAAACTTGACGTCAATTCCCAGACGCCTCAGCGTGGCGTTGAACAAGTTGTAAGTACCGCCATACAAGCTGTTCGCGGAAACTATTTCGTCACCCGCTCCGGCCAGGTTGACGACAGCCAGCAGCTCAGCCGCCTGTCCCGAGGCGGTGGCCAGGGCGGCCAGCCCGTTTTCCAGGGCGGCCACCCGCTGCTCCAGCACGTCGGTAGTGGGATTCATCATCCGGGTATAGATATTCCCGCTTTCCTGCAAAGCAAACAAGCGCGCCGCGTGTTCCGCATCATCAAACACATATGAGGTTGTTTGGTAAATAGGCACGGCCCGCGCACCGGTGGCCGGGTCCGCCTGCTGCCCGGCGTGAACAGCCAGGGTTTCAAAACCTCTGCTCTTATTAGTCATGAAACAATCTCCTCTTTTGTCCGCATAATTTATAGCAGTTGCTCAAGAGTCAGACTCCCATGAAGCCTCGCTTCACCATCACATGGATGAAAATGGTAACGATTATTTTCAGGTCAGAATGAGAGGATGTCTTATCGTCTTGAAATACTCTGAATTCCGCCTACTGACTCCTGGCTCCTGACTTCTGAATAATTATCTGCCTTCTAGAGTTCTTCCTGGAACAACGGCGTGCTCAGGTACCTCTCCCCGGTGTCGGGCAGGATGGCCACGATTAACTTCCCGTTATTTTCCCCCCGCCGCGCCACCTCCAGAGCGGCATACACCGCCGCTCCGGAGGAAATGCCGGCCAGGATTCCCTCCTCCCGGGCCAGCCGGCGCCCGGTTTCAAAGGCGTCCTGATTGCTTACCTGGATAATTTCATCGACCAGCGACAGTTCCAATACTTCTGGAATGAAGCCTGCTCCAAGTCCCTGAATCTTATGCGGCCCCGGTTTCCCCCCTGATAAAACAGGCGAATCGGCCGGTTCCACCGCCATTATTTTCAACCCGGGCTTCCGTGGCTTCAGCGCCTGAGCGATCCCGGTAATAGTACCGCCGGTACCCACACCGCCAATAACCATGTCCACCTTGCCGTCAGTATCTTTCCAGATCTCCTCAGCCGTGGTCAGCCGGTGAATCTCCGGGTTGGCCGGGTTTTCAAACTGCTGCGGAAAAAAGGAATTCGGGGTTTCCTGCGCCAGTTCCCCAGCCTTCCGCACCGCCCCGCTCATCCCCTGCAGGCCGGGCGTCAGCACCAGCTCGGCGCCATAAGCCTTCAGCAGGCTCCGCCGCTCAACGCTCATGGTATCGGGCATGGTCAGGATCAGCCGGTAACCGCGGACGGCCGCGACGAAAGCTAATCCAATTCCGGTATTACCGCTGGTGGGCTCGATAATCACCGAGCCGGGTTTCAACAACCCTTGTTCCTCCGCCCGGAGTATCATATTAAAGCCGATACGGTCCTTGACACTGCCGCCCGGGTTGAAAGACTCCAGTTTTACCACCAGATCGGCGATGAGGCCTTTCGATAGACGCTGGAGACGCAGCAAGGGCGTATTTCCGATTAGTTCTGTCAGGCTATTGGCTATCCCGGACATTAAAATTCCCCCTTTTCGTGATACGAACTAAATAAGAACTGAGCAGTTTAGTACTAACTCGATAAAAATAATAAATCCGATATAATTACTATCCTTTAACAAATTCTATTTCAGTAATAAGCGCTTGTCAATAAGTCTATTGTAAATTCTATTGTGATTTTTATCCATATTAAATTGCATTAACCCGCCGCTTGAGCTAAGATAACAATTAGACATCCAATACCGCTTAAGGCGGCGCCGGCGGAGGACCTAATATCCGCATTCAGGAGCGAACCGCGCCGCGCGAGGGAGGGAAAACCTTGAACCTGGCTGATAAAATCAACTCTGTTAATTCCTTAATTTCGAGTTTTGAGAGCGTGCTGGTAGCTTTATCCGGCGGCGTGGACAGCTCCGTACTGTTGAAGCTGGCGGTAGATTGCTTAGGCCCTGCCCGGGTACTGGCCGCAACCACCCATTCTGAGACTTCCACCCAGGAAGAAATAGAACTTGCGTCGCATATAGCCAGGATATGCGGGGCGACTCATGAAGTAATCCCTATTTCGGACCTGTCGATTCCTGAATTCGCGGCTAATCCCGCCAACCGGTGCTACTACTGCCAGGGCAATCGCTTCCGGCTGCTGCGTCAAACGGCGGACAGCAAAGGAATTAAAGAAGTATTAGACGGTTCCAATCAGTCCGACCAGGGCGACTACCGGCCGGGCCGGCAGGCGCTTATTGAACTGGGTATACGCAGTCCCCTGCGGGAATGCGGCTTTACCAAAGACGAAATCCGTCAATTGGCCAAATCCTTCGCCCTGCCGAACTGGAACCGGCCCGCCAATGCCTGCCTGTCCTCGCGCTTTCCCTACGGGACACCGATTACCGTGGCAGATCTGGCCCGGGTGGCCGCCGGAGAAAAGCTATTACATTCCCTCGGCCTGACTCAATGCCGGCTCCGCCATCACGCCCGGATTGCCCGGATTGAGGCGCCGCCTGAAGAGTTCTCCCTCCTGCTGGACGACGCCCGGCGCAGGTGGCTTGTAGCCGGCATCAAGGAACTGGGCTACACTTATGTCACCCTTGACCTCCAGGGCTACCGCACCGGCAGCCTCAATGAAGTTATTACAACCTAAACCAGCTGTTCCCTTGATTTTTCCATTACCATTCGGTATACTTCCTGAAGGGGCAGTCCCGCTCTTATTGCTATTTCTTTACAATCTTCGTACTCCGGCGCGATTTTCTTTGTGTCGCCTTTTGATGCGACTTTTACTCTTACCGTCCCTAATCCGGTATTAACATTTTTAATTTCCCTATTCATGCAATACCTTGTTACCACGCTTCTGCGGATGCCCAAGGTTGAGCTTTCCTTTAAAATAAGATCAGCGAGTTTTTGTTCGTTGTCTTTTCCCGCTAAGACGGTCATCATTACCGCCGGCCTGTTCTTTTTCATATGGACGGGAGTATAAAAGACATCAAGCGCCCCGTTTGCGAGCAGGCGATCCATCATATACCCGGTAATTTCCGGACTCAGATCATCCATATTGGTTTCCAGGACCACAATTTCCTCCATATTACCATTATTACCACCATTATTTTCCAAAAGCGTTCCCAGCACAATCCTCATCGCGTTAAGCCTGCCCGTTTCTCTTTTTCCCAGGCCATAACCGACTTTTTGGATAATCATCGCAGGCATGCTCCCAAAACCAGAGGCAAGGCATTTAATAATGCCAATGCCGGTAGGCGTAACAAGCTCTGTATTGATGTTTTCGGTAATGACCGGAATGGGAATCCTGCCGCCGGCAAGCATTTCCATGACAGCGGGCACCGGCACGGGAAGCATTCCATGCAGGCATTCGATAAACCCCTGTCCTTCATGCAGCGGGGATGAAAATACTTTTTGCGCGCCAAGCAAGTCCAGACATATTGACGTGCCGACAATGTCCACAATTGAATCGACGGCGCCCACTTCATGAAAATGAACTTCATCAATACTTTTGTTATGCACCTTTGCCTCAGCCCCAGCGATTTCCCGAAAAACTTTCCTGCTGAAACACTTCACCTGCTCGTTCAGCCCGCTTGAGTCGATCAACATTTCTATATCCCGCAGATTACGCGAACTATGAGCATGGTCTTTACTTACATTAATCCCGATATCCGTTCCGGCAATACCGTGCTTTACTTTTTTTTGAATCGTAATTTCATAACCGGTAAGATTCAGTTTATGCAACTCGCCTTTAAAAAGCTCAACATCAATTCCCAGATCAATCAGCGCTCCCAGAGTCATATCGCCACTTATCCCTGAAAAGCAATCAAAATAAAGCACTTTCATGTTAACACACCCTTCGCTTTCTGATCATGCCTGTGTATTTCAGCACTCCATTACGAAACTATTGACGCCGGGACCATAAACGCTTTTTCCTCACCACATATTGTATTACGCAATAGAATTTAGACAGCAGAGCCAATGACAGCGTCATGGCCTCCTTCGCCCAGGAAGTGGCCGGGTCATAGCGCCCGTTGAGCACGCAGACTGCATTGCCACTGCCGTCGATGTACCATATGACGATACTTTCAGGATTGTCCCAAAGTCTGGCAAGCCACGCACAGGGAAATAAGGGTGCAGAGCAACACCTTCATTGTAAAAGATAAAAGACCGACTACCACCAAAATAAAAATTCTTAAAGAAATTTTTTGAAGAAAAAGGGGCGTAAAAAGCACGGGGATTTGTCTCTCCTGTGCCTTTTCCTGCCGCTGTTTTGTCTTCTGCCGACGGCGGGGTGAAACCGGGGCTTATCCAAACAGATCGCTGTGGGTTCTGGTACGAGTCAGAGTCAGAATAAGAATGTCCTTTTCCAGCTTGTAGATCAAGAGCCAATCTGGTGTGACGTAGCATTCCCTGTGCTTTGACCAGACGCCGCTCAGGGCGTGATCCTTATGTTTTTCCGCCAGAGGCTCCCCGGCAGCCAGCGTTTGGATAACCGCCGTGAGCAGGCGGAGGTCATAACCTCTGCGCTGGATATTCTTAAGATCACGCATGAAACGGCTGGTTGGCTTTATCTCATACATCAGTCAAAAGCTCCTTCATCATTTGCGCGGCGTCGGTATAACCTTTGACCGAAGGGTCGCGGCCGATGCGCTCGGCCTCCTCCAGAGCGGCGATTGTCTCAGCGTTGGGCACCTCCAGAGCGACGTCAAACGGGATGCGCTGCTGACGAACCGCCTGACGCAGAAAAATATTGAAAGCCGTCGTCATGTTCATGCCGAGTTCGGAAAAGAGCTGTTCCGCTTGTTTTTTTAGCTCCACGTCCAGGCGAATGCTTATATTCGTTGTATCGGCCACAATTATCATCTCCTTTGCTTTAATATATTCAGCATAGTACAAAATATGTGCTATGTATATACTATGCACGAAGGCAATTCAGGTTTTTATTGATAGCTCAGGCCCGTGCAGCGCCTTCATCACGAACCGGGTCAGCTCCAGGGCTTCACGACTTTTTCCAAAAACAAGAAAGTGGCCGGCAGCTTTCCGCTTCCGACCACTTTTGTCCGCATAGATATATATGCGATGGTTATTTAGTTAGGGTGATCAGCCAGCCATCCCCTTCTTCCGCGATACTGACAGACCATTTTTGATTTCCCGCCAATCTTGAGATATTTTCTTTGGCAGCGACTGTATTTACTAAAACTTTAATTGTTCCACCGCCTATTTTATCAATTTCGTTTTTTACCATTAATACGGGTTCAGGACAGGCCAGGCCCCTCGCATCCTTTATTTCCGCCATCATACGTCACCTCCCGCCGGGATGTTTTTCGTGTTTTAAGATTAAAATAAACATTCCAGAAAGCAATCGCTCCAACCACGATAAGACCTATGACAACTGCAACCTGTCCAGGCACGGGAACTCCCTTGGCGCTGGCAGCCAAGCCAAAATTATGGGCAAACGCGGCTCCCGCCAGCAGCCCGGCGATCGTTACCGCGGAGTCGGTATTGCCTTCCGACGCTGAAATTAGCTGACGAAGCGGGCAGCCGCCTAAAAGGACGGAGCCAAAACCGGCCAGCACCATACCAAGAAAGTTCCAAACGCCGTCATTATGCGCTATCGGCTGGCCCGCCAGACCTAAATTAAAATTGCCCACAACTAAATTGCCGACCAGCGCGACAACAAAAATTGCTATAAAACCGTAGAGCATGTAAAGTTCCCTGAACAGTATCAAATCCCTAATACCGCCAATTAAACATAACCTGGTGCGCTGGGCCAGCACACCGGCAACAATCCCGGCGCCGAGCGATACAGCCAAGGGCGCGTGCATTGAGCCCGGTCCCTGCTGGCTGAAAAAGATAAACGCCGGCGCTGTCAGTAATAGGATAAGCAAGACTAAAATAATTGCTGGAAACATATAACCATTCGACTTATTCTGAATAACAGCCTGACCGAGCGTAAAACCTTTCCTTAAAAAAACTGCGCCCAAAGCCACCCCGGCAACCAGACCGAGTAATCCCACCAGGGCGTTTAGGTCGCCGGCCGACATTCTCAAAATCATTCTCAGCGGACATCCTAAAAAAACAAGCATGCCGAACATTATAAAGAAACCCAAGATAAACCTGGTAAACGTGCTTGAGCCGCCCCAAACACGAAAATCTCTTGTAACAACGGCAGTTGCGAAGGCCCCTATGACCAAGCCCAAAATTTCCGGCCGTATATACTGAACTGTATTAACCTGATGCAATCCGAGAGCGCCGGAGATATCGCGCAGAAAACAGGCTATACAAACACCCATGTTTTGGGGATTTCCCAATTTAACAAGCAGCACCGCCAGCACACCGACTATCGCTCCGGTAATAATTATCAAAGCTTTGTTATTCAATTGATGACAACTCCTTTCACTTCCCCAATAATAAGGCCCCCTTAATCAACAGCCGTAAATAAAAATATACAAAGTCACTCCTTTCTTTATTAAGAGATTAATATATATATTTGGATATACTTATTTCAACCACATGACATGCAATACCTTTATTTTATTTATAAAAATTATTTATACTAATTTTTCTCATAATAAAAAATATAAATAATTAAAGATTATTTTTTGCCATATAAAAGCCAGGAGAACATTGAATGTTTCCTGGCTTTGGGACAATGTGGTATTCATCTAAGGCAGCGGCCAATAATTATCATTATATTTAATGACTATAGATGTTCATGTCCATCGCAGGCGTGGTTACACCCTATCGAACTGGTAGCCAATTGGCCGCTCAGAAAATCGGAAGCCACTTTTTCCGCATCGCCGGAAGCGCCTGTGACAACCTCGAACCCCACTGACTGAAGCGCATTGAGCATAGGAGGTCCTATGCCGCCGGCAATAATCACCTTTACCCCTTCCCTGGTAAATAAGTCTGCCAAGCCGCCATGATTATGCTGGAGAGTACTGCTTGAAATTACTTGTTTTCCGTTAATTTTACCATCTTCAACGTTAAAAACAACAAATTCCTGACTGATGCCGAAGTGCTCGTTGAGCCTGCCGTGATTATAGGGCATCGCTATTTTCATTACGCCAAACCCCTTTTTCATTATATTTTTAAGGTTAATCTATTTTTTCCATACCTTCCCGCAAATACTGATGAGCCAGGTTAACATAAAGCTGCTTAACCCATGTCCAAAATTCCACGTCTCTGGGTTCAGTGTTTCTCACAATACGGGCCGGGTTGCCAGCCACAACAACTTTTTCGGGAATACGCTGTTTGTTCTTTACCACACATCCCTCGGCAACAATAGCCCAGGAACCTACTCTGGCATTGAGACTTAAAATAGAGCCCATACCGATTAACGCATAGTCTCCAATTTCATCCGCGTGAATTATCGCGCCGTGCCCCAAGGTGACACTTCTGCCAATACGGCAGGCACCGTCAGGCGGGGCATGAATAACCGTACCTTCCTCTACGGCAGTGCCCGGACCAATTTCAATAGTCCCGTAATCGCCCCTGATAACAGTACCGTGGCCTATATAGCAGTTTTCACCAATTCTAACGTCCCCAATGACCATAGCCAGCTCACTCACGTAACTACCCGCGCCTATTATTGGTGTTCTGCCGGAAAAACGATACAATGACATTGTCTTCCTCCAAATAATAATGTGTCGCGCCCTCATTATTTACGGGAGAATTTCCTCACTTCATCGCCAACTTTTACTTTTCCGCCCTTGACTACACGCCCAAACCTGCCTTCCCTGCTGACTATATACGGCCTTCCGGCCTCTTTATATTCTTCTTTTCCGATATGCGAAATTTTAATTTCAGCCTGACCCAGCTTTAATGCAGTCCCTACAGTCATCTGTTCGGGGGGAACGCCCTTAATGGTGAAATTTTCAGTGTAACCCCCATTTAAAACCTCTTCAATTTTATCTTCCGGAACTTTATCTATGGCTTCTAGAGGCAATATACTTACCTGCCTGTCCCAATCGCCCCCGTGCGCGTCTCCTTCCAACCCCCAGCCTTCGATCACGTTAACTTCATTGACCCTTGTCTTTACAATGCCCTTTTCAGCGCCGACGTTAATAGAAAGAATTTTACCTACAGTATAGCGCCTCCTTTATAAAACATTATTGAACCAGCTTTTCAGGGATGAGGTTCTCAAAAAGATTGCTGTCATACTCTTCAATTTTACCTTGATCGCAGAGTTTTGAAAGGTGCGGGTCAATAGGCAAACCACCGATAAACGGAATCTTGAATTTTTCCGCTATTTCTTTGCCCCGGCTGGGGCCGAACAACTCAAATCGCTCGCCGCAATGAGGACAAACGGCGGAACTCATATTTTCCACCAGACCAAGAATGGGAATATTCATGTGTTGGGCCATCTTTATCGCCTTGCTCACAATCATGACGGCAAGGTCTTGCGGTGAAGATACAACGATCAGCCCGTTGAGAGGCAGGGATTGCATCACGGTCAAAGGCACGTCGCCTGTGCCGGGCGGCAGATCGACAAAGAGATAATCAAGATCACCCCAGGCCACATCAGTCCAAAACTGCTTGACTGTGCCGGAAATTACCGGCCCGCGCCAAATAACCGGGTCGTCTTCATTGCTGGTCAATAAGTTTAGCGACATTACTCTTATTCCATTATCGCTAATTGAAGGCAACAACGCGGAGCCGTTGCTTTTCACCCCGCTCTTTATCCCAAACATCTTCGGCAGGCTTGGGCCGGTGATGTCCGCGTCCAACACTCCCACTGAATAGCCTTTTTTTCTATATTCACAAGCAAGTATGGATGTTATCGAGGATTTCCCCACACCGCCTTTTCCGCTCACGACAGCGATAACATTCCTGATATGACTTAATTCGTTTTCAGGCAATTTCTGAATGCCGCTTTTGTCTGCATGGCCGCATCCGCCGTTTTTTTCAGTTTCATCATTATTTTGCCGCATTATTTAGAATCCTCCCGATATTAAAGTCTAACATAGCTGACATTTAAGAGGTAACTTGCCGCAGCGTAAAATTATTTTCATTTAATTTTCTCCCGCCGGGTGCTTTCTACTCTCTTTCTTGAATGGAGTCAACCATGGACTTAATTGTATTAAGGTCATCGGCACATAAACATTATAGTTTATACCCGAACAAATAATCAATAACTATCACCAGTTATCTTAAATATTTATTTATAAATTATTTATATAAAACGGATCAAATAACAGCATTCATGGTATTGATTACAGATATATCGCCAAAACCATATCTCTTATAATATAAAAAATCTTTTAAAAGTCTTTCAATAATTAAACATCAGTTATTTACAAAAACCATTAGTACATATATAATAAACTTATAAATTATACTTATAAGGAGAGCAATAAAATGTCCGCCTGGGATGACGACAAACCAATGTTAAACATTGGCATAGTGGCTCAATTTCTTGAAGTCCACCCTGAAACACTACGCATATGGGAAAAAAATAATTTAATTCACCCGGCAAGAAAAAACAAGCAGAGATTATATTCGAATAATGACCTGAAACGGTTGAAGTTTATTCACAACCTGATTAATGTAAAAGGTCTGAATATCGCAGGCGTGCAGCAGGTTCTCGCCATGTATTCCTGCTGGAAAACAAAAAGTTGCCAGGACAGCCTAATCAGAAATAAAAGCGGGGCGGTAAACAAGTCCAAACCTTGCTGGAAGGAAGATGAATCATATTGCATAGTGATTGAGGATCAGGCTGACCTTTGCAGCAATTGTAAATATTACATGAATAGTAATGAAATTACTGACTAATCATTGGCTTGGAAATACAGGAATGAATGATAAAGAGGAATATTATTTCAGCAATGGGCACTTGCACCGGAAACAATAGTCATCCTGTATGTCGTTTAAACTGGCGCAGGCGTTGCAAAGATTGAAAACAAAATGACTTCAAAAAAAGCTCCCGCATCACTATGAAAGTGGTGCGGGATTGTCATTTATATCCATATCATTATTTTCGCAGTTTCGCAAAATGTTCTGCATAAAATATAGTAGTTTAATTTTGCTATGTTAAATTGAGGAGGGCGGCATGCAAAAAGAAGAGTTTTCAAAAATATGTCGTGAGCTGTCGTCCGGCGGCAGCCACGCCCTCTCCAGGGCAATCCTGCCCGCGGTGAAAGAACACCTGGCCTCCCACAATAAAAAGAAGCTGCCGGTGATCTGGCTTGAGACCAACGACAGCGGCGACAACAATATCGCTTTTATGAACACCGCCTACCCCTACCTGGACCGGGTTTTCACGGAAATGCTCGACCTGCTTTACAGCAACACCTTCATGGCCGCCCAGGGCAGGGACGCGCTCAGCATTCTGGAGCAAGTTTCTGAAACATACAAAGGGAAATTTACTTTGGTTGTTGAGGGAGCGATACCGAAAAAGGACAACGGCCTGTATAACATCATCGCCCGCACCGAAACCCGCTGCATTACCGCCCTTGAAGCGGTGACCCGGCTGGGCGGGCCGGCTGAATACGTTGTTGCCATCGGCACCTGCGCCGGCTTCGGCGGACCTACCGCGGCCAGGCCCAATCTGACCGGCAGTGTTGGCGTCCGTGACGTGCTGGACAGGGAAGTGATCAACGTCAGCGGCTGCCCGGTCAACCCCGATTGGTTCGTGGGAACCCTGGCCCACCTCTTGATGTACGGCAGGCCGGATCTTGACAAACTAGGCCGCCCCACCCTGTTTTACGGTTTTACGGTGCACAGGCACTGCCAGCGGCGCTCTTATTTCGACAATAAAGATTTCGCCAAAAAGCTTGGCGAAATCGAGTGCATGTTTTCACTCGGCTGCATGGGTCCCCGCACGGGCGCCGACTGTCCGTACAGGCAGTGGATAAATCATGTAAGCTGGCCGGTCAAGGCCAACACCCCCTGCATCGGCTGCACCAATGAGGACTTCCCGGACGGCTCCTCGCCGTTTTTCACGCCGATGGCTGAAAAGAGCAAAGGTCAAGAAGGCGGGAAGAACGCTTCGAACCAGGGGGGAGAGCAAGCATGAGCAAAGTACGGGTTATGTTCAGTCCCGTCACCCGCCTGAGCGGCCTTTTATCCGTGGATGTCATTCTAGAGCAGGGCCGGGTTGTCGAAGCAAACGCCGGCGGCACCATGTTCAGGGGCTACGAGTGGATTATGCGTGACCGGGCCGTCACTGACGCGGTGTATATGACCCAGCGGATCTGCGGCATATGTTCCACGGCTCACGGAGCGGCGGCAAGCTACCTGCTGGATGAGCTGTATGACCATGAGTTGTCTGAAAACGCCCAATACCTGCGTAATATAATGTTTGCCGCCGATTTCTTGCAAAACCATATCCGGCATTTTTATTTCTTCAGCCTGCCTGACTTTGTGAAAATGCCGGAGCGCCCGCCCTTTCACGGGCAAAACCCCGCTGACATCCGCCTGAATCCTGAAGACAATCAGCGCCTGGCGGGGCATTACTTCGAAGCGGTCAAAGCAGCCCAGGAAAGCCACCAAATTTTGGCTTTATTCGGCGGCAAAGCGCCCCACCAGCATAGTTTTGTCCACGGCGGCGTCGCGGCAGCCCCCACAGCGGATAAAATTGAACAGGCGCTGGCCCTGCTCGGTAATATCAGTGAATTTGTGAAAAGCAGGATGGTTCCCGACACCGAGCTGATCGCGCGGGTTTACAGCGATTATTTTAGACTAGGAATAACTCCCCCGCAGTTTTTGTCTTTCGGCTTATTCAGATTCGGCGTTAAAAATGAAAAGTTTTTGTGGCGAAGCGGCGTATTGGCGGATGGCCGGCTTTACCCTCCACGGCTGGAACTGATCAGCGAAAACATAACCAGTTCATGGTTTGAGCAAACCGATGCCGAAGAAATAAAGCCGGCTCCTCTTAAACCGGGCGCTTACACCTGGGTAAAATCAGTGCGGTACGCGGGGCGCTATTTTCAAGTAGGGCCGCTGGCGCGGATGATGATCAACGGATTTTACCAAGGCGGCGCCGCGACAATGGACAGAATCTACGCCCGCACCATGGAGACCCTTCTGCTGACGGAATTGGCGCGGGAGTGGCTGAAAAACCTGAAGCCCGGCCCTCCCCCCGTCAGCCAGAAAAGCACCCCGGTAAAAAAGGCAGTGACAGCCGCTACGGACGCCATGCGGGGCGCGCTCCTTCATGCCGCGCTTATCGAAGATGAAAAAGTCGTCAAATACAACATTATTACCCCGACGGTTTGGAATTTCTCGCCCAAAGACGGGCTGGGCGGCCGCGGTCCGCTGGAAAGCGCGCTGGCGGGAACCGAAATACCAAGCCAGAACATGCTTTTTACCATTCTCGGCCGGACCATCCGTTCATTTGACCCCTGCATATCCTGCGCGACCCATCTCCTTGACTGCAAGGGCGGTGTAAAAGCCGAGGCAGTTTTTTAATCTAAACTATTCTATTTTGATTTGCAGCCCTAATAAAATAATTAAAAGAATTAAGGTGGAGGGGATATTTTTGGTAAAACAAAATCATCCGCCGCATATGTTCCGGTGCGCCTACCCTGCTCCTTACCCTTCCGTGCGCGTGACGGCGCCCAACCGTCAGTATGCTGAACTTTTGCTGGAGGATTATGCCGGGGTTGTAAGTGAATTTACGGCCATAAACCAGTACCTGCACCACTACTTTACGCTTGCAGGGATAAATGAAGAAGTGGCTGAACTGGAGGAATGTATTTCCTTGGTGGAAATGCACCATATGGAGCTGCTGGCGGAAACAATCAGGCTTTTAGGCGTGGACCCGCGTTACCGCGTCATCCGAAACAGCCAGGAAATATACTGGAATGCCACTTATGTCTACTACGGCTTCAGCGTATGCGACAAGCTGGCGGCCGATATCGCGTCTGAATGGGCCGCCATTGCCGCCTACCGCGATCATCAGCAGCGGATTGGCGACCCGCACATTAAAGAGCTTTTGGAAAGAATCATCCAGGATGAATACCACCACATCCGTTTATTCAACGAAGCAATGCAGAAATACTGCAAGTAATCTACATAACCACCTTCTCGGGATGGCTGTAGATATTCATCCTTTCACCGCGCGCAAACCCCACTAAAGCAATACCGAACTCGTCGGCTAAATCAACCGCCAGGCTGGTGGGCGCGGCGCGCGACACAACTAAGGGGATACCGCTGTGGCCGGCTTTAATCAGGATCTCCGAAGACACACGCCCGCTCAGCAGCAAACATTTGTCGTCAGGCGCTAAATTGTTTAATAAAGCATGACCTAAAACCTTGTCCACGGCATTGTGGCGGCCGATGTCATCGAACATGGCCAGCAGCCCGTTATCATCACCCATAGCCGCGCTGTGCACACCGTGAGTCTTGCTGTGAGTAACAGATCCCTCTTCCAGCATGCCGATCAAACGTAATAGATGCGGGGCGGCAAACCGCTTGGAAGACTTTACCGGCTCCATCTGAGTAACATCGTTGACGAAATACAGGCAGGCCCGCCCCTTGCCGCAGCAGCTGGCAATCTGCCGCTTCAAAAATGTTTCCGTTTGCTTCACCGGTGCAGTAGTTTCCACCCACATCAAACCATCAGTTTCATTAAAGGTAATATCCTTTATATCAGAATATTTTTTAACTATTCCTTCGTTGATTAAAAAACCAATCGCCAATTCTTTAAACGCGCCTGATGAACAGATTAAAGTAGCTAATTCAGTATCATTCACATATACTGTCAGCGGTATCTCGTCGACAATTAAGTCATGAGCAGGCTTTGCTTTGCCTTGATCATAGGTGACTATTCCCCGTTCCTGATAGAGAGAAATTTGGGACACCCTGCGCTCCACTCCTTTCTAAACCCCTTGTCGTTTGATTATCTCAGACACAACCTTTCGGTTTGGGCAGGCCGGCCAGCTTGCAGGCCCCCTTGGCCGGACCGGCGGGGAAAAGCTGGTAGATACGCTTTAATGTGCAGCCGGTCTCTTTGCAAAGCTCGGATATCTTCGGGGCCACCTGGAATTGCTCATGATAATTACGCAGGTAGGCGATCACCCGCCAATGCTCATCGTTCAGCTCACCGATCCCTTCAGCGGCAGCTAAACCTCTGGCAATATCCTCACTCCAAGAGGCCGGGTCCAAAAGAAATCCATCCTCGTCTATTGCCACCGTTACACCGCTCAGCTCAATTTCAGGCATATTATTCACCTCCATCTTCGTTTAAAGGCGACATGGCACGCAGTCTTTCAACGATTGGCCCCATGGCATTCAGGAAATAATCCACATCTTCTTCGGTATTGTCCTTACCCAGGGTCAAGCGGAGAGAACCATGGGCGTCCTCGTGCGGAATGCCCATTGACAATAGCACGTGTGAAGGTTCCAACGAACCTGAAGTACAGGCCGAACCGGTGGAAGCCGCGACACCTTTCATGTCCAGGCTCAACAGCATCGACTCGCCTTCGATATATTCAAATATGAAACTGGCATGGTTCGGCAGGCGAATGGCGGGATGCCCTGTTAATCTAACATGGCTGAACCGTTTTGTCACCTCCCTGATTAATTTATCGCGCAAGATCAACAGCCGTTTATTTTCAACTTCCATATTTTCCATAAGCAGTTCCGCCGCCTTACCCAGACCCACAATACCCGGAACATTCTCAGTGCCCGCCCGGCGCAGGCGTTCCTGCGCGCCCCCGTGGAAAAGCGTTGGCCTCCATCGCGTTCCCTTGCGGACATAAAGAGCGCCGACACCTTTAGGACCGTATATTTTATGTCCTGAGACAGTCAACAAATCAACCCCCAGTTCATCCACATTCACCGGGATTTTTCCAAAACTTTGCACAGCATCAACATGGAAGATTATTCCGCGCGCTTTCGCTATTTTACCGATCCCGGCAACAGGCATGATCGTGCCCACTTCATTGTTGGCGTGCATGATGCTAATTAATATGGTGTTGTCTGTTATGGCATTTTCCACATCATCGACACTAACCATCCCGTATTGATCGACGGGAAGCACCGTGACGCTAAAACCCTGTTTCGCTAATGCCTTTACCGCGTTGAGCGCCGCGTGATGCTCCACCGCGCTGGTAATTACGTGGTTTCCCTTCCCGATATTGGTTAAGGCCGCTCCATGAATCGCCATATTATCCGATTCTGTGCCGCCGCTCGTAAAAATAATTTCGTCCGGTTTCGCGCCAATGGCCTTGGCCACCTTTTCGCGCGCTTCGTCCAGAGCCTTGCGGGCGATTTGTCCGAAATAGTGCAGGGTGGAAGGATTGCCGTAATTATCATTAATCAAGAAACGGTAAACCTCCTCTGCCACCAGAGGGTGGACAGGGGTAGTCGCACTATAGTCAAAATAAACTCTCCGCATCAATGAATCCTCCTTAACACGATCCTTATATCATAGCTAACTACTATACTTTAAAAATCATACTAGCACAACGCTGGGATATTGTCAATTAGATAAGGTGTTCTCTTAAATCATGGATTTGCAATTAATAATTGACAAAAAAAAATTATTATTATACTATCTGAATTAAGCATATAATTATTATAAACTTAATCTTCTTATCGAGAGAAGGGGAGGGCAGGACCCGAGGAACCTTCGGCAACCTTCAAGCCTTTGCGTTTGAGATGGTGCCAATTTCCGCCGGACGCACCGGGAAGATGAGAAGGAGAGGCTTTTAAAGACCCTCTGCTTCATAAAGAGGGTCTTTAATTTCGCAGAAGATTCAAGGAGGCTTTTATATATGGATGCGGGGAACGTTGGTTGGACAGTGCCGCGCAAGGTGCGGCTTGCGGATATAAACAATCCGCTTCCCCTTGATTGCGGTAAAAAAATTACTCCTGTCGAGGTGGAATACGAGACTTACGGCAAACTGAATGACACGCGCGATAATGCCATTCTTATCCTTCACGCACTCTCGGGTGATGCCCACGCGGCCGGCAGGAGCACAAAGGCGGATGAAATGAACCGCCCCTGGCTAAAGGATCGTCCCGGCTGGTGGGACCGGATGATCGGGCCGGGGAAAGCCTTCGATACCAACATATATTTTATTATATGTTCCAATATCCTGGGTAGCTGTTACGGCACAACGGGGCCGGCCGACACCAACCCGGAAACCGGCCGGCCCTATGGTCTCGCATTTCCGGTTGTCACAGTGGGAGACTGGGTTAGACTCCAGGAGAGACTAATCAGCCATCTCGGCATTAAACGCCTGCGCGCTGTGGCAGGCGGTTCCCTGGGCGGACAGCAAGCCCTGGAGTGGGCACTGGCTTATCCCGATCGCGTTGAGTCAGCCATCGTCATTGCCTCGTCAACCCGTTTGAGCGCCCAGGGGCTGGCGTTTAACGCTGTGGCCAGACACGCCATTACCACCGATCCGAATTTTCGGAAAGGCAATTATTATAACGATGCAGCCCCTGACCGGGGACTGGCGGTCGCCCGGATGCTGGCCCATATTACCTACCTTTCAGAAATTTCCATGAGCAGGAAATTCGGGCGCAGATATCGCAACGGGGATGGACCGGGATTTCACCTCGGCACAGATTTCGAAGTCGAAGGGTACCTTCAACATCAGGGCAACAGTTTCGTAGACAGGTTTGACGCCAACAGCTATTTGTACATAACACGCGCGATGGACTACTATGACGCCTCAAGCTGGGGGGACGGAGACATTAATCAAGCCTGTCGCAGAATTGAGAGCAGGATGCTGCTGGTCTCATTTTCTTCCGACTGGCTCTACCCGCCGGAAGAAACGAAAGAGCTGGCGATAGCCCTGAGCCGGTGCGGGAAACATGTCAGCTACGCAAATATTCAGTCATCATATGGCCATGACGCCTTTTTACTGGAAGTGGAAAATTTATCCCGGCTCGTACGCGGTTTTTTGAAAGCGAGGGGTGCGCAATGACCCAGAAAAAGAGCAGCCGTTTCGACCATGACATCATATATGATATTATTTCCGAAGGTTCTGCCGTGCTCGATCTTGGTTGCGGAGACGGCGAGCTTTTAATGAAGCTAATTAAAAACAAAAATGTGCGGGGTTTAGGGATCGAAAAAGATATCGACCAGGTAACAAAAAGCATAATTAAAGGAGTACCCGTCCTGCATATGGACCTTGACGAAGGACTGACCGGTTTACCTGACCGCTTTTTTGATTTTGTTATTCTGGAAAAAACTCTTCAGGCGGTGAAAAAACCGCTTTTCGTCCTTGACGAAATGCTGCGGGTGGGAGGCGCGGGCATCGTCAGCTTCCCTAATTTCGGATACCGGCAGGTCGTTGACTCTCTTGTTTCGACCGGCAGGATGCCGGTAACATCAACCCTGCCCTACCAATGGTACGACACCCCGAATATCCACCTGTTTACGGTAGACGACTTTCTTGATTGGGCACACAAAAATCAAGTCACTGTGGAGCAGGGCTTGTTCCGGGTGGAGGAGGCAATAATCCCTTTTACAGAAGCTGTCGCGTCGGAAGCCAGTGAGGTATTGTTTGTGGTAAAAAGATTATCCTCTTGAACTCCCGGTATACTATGGCATGCTTTTCAATAAGACTTCCCAATGAACAACTGTGTCACAACAACGCCATAACGTGTTTTGCAGATGCCAACCCCGATGCTGTCATGCAGGGTGTTAAGAACATTTGGCCGGTGATCGCTGCTGTCCATAATCATTTCATGCGCCCGCCGGGTAGTAGCGGCCTTGGCGATATTCTCCGCACCCATCGCCCTGGCCGTAACGCCGGCTTTCCGCAGCATATCCAGCGGGAGGCCGTAAACAGGCGACCGGTGATTGAAATAATTGTTTATAAACATATCTTCGCTTTTTTTACGAGCCAGGTCTACCAAGCGCATATCCAAAAAAAACGCCGGCAAGCCTGCCTTTTCCCGTTCCTGATTAACCAAATCGAACAATAGCTTTTCATCGGCGGAAAGGTCTGACACATTGCTTCCCGTTGTGAAACAACCCCCTGTAACATATAGTGTTCCCCAAAAGGCATACGGCAGAATAGATTAACTTAATTCATATGGATGCCGGCTTTACTGCTGGTAATTATTTTTAAAACCTATATACTATAAAATATCAATGTATTCAGAAGAAGGTGACATTATGCCTGGCATGGAAAAAATAAAAGAGAAAATCTCCACGGACCCTTTTGCCGGCATGCTTGGGGTCAGATTCGACGAAATGGGGGAAGGTTACGTAAAGCTGAGCATGCGCGTCCGTGACGATATGCTGAACTTCAACGGCTCTTTACACGGCGGCGTCATTTATTCTTTAGCCGACATCGCTTTCAGCGCCGCCAGCAATTCACACGGCACCGTCGCGGTTGCCCTGCACGCCGACATAACTTATTTAAAGGCCGTACCGCCCGGCAGCACACTGGTGGCAACCGGCGCGGAAAAAAACAGGACCAGGAGAACAGGTCTTTACAGTATCACTATTGATGACGCGGAGGGAAACCTAATTGCCGTGTTTGAAGGTGTTGTTTATCGGAAAGACCAGCCGCTGTTTTAACGGAAGGGGGAACTGACAGATATGCCGCCAATCAGCGACCAGTCTCTCATCTACAGGCGCCCGGCGGAATTGCTGCAAAACCTGATCCGGTTTAATACAACCAACCCGCCCGGTGATGAGGCGGCGTGCATTACCTACATTAACAACCTGCTGACTGAAGCCGGGCTTGTTACAACTATTCTTGCCCGCGCTCCCGGCCGTCCCAACCTGATTACCCGCCTCGCGGGAAAGGGCGACGCCCCGCCGCTGCTGCTTTACGGACATGCGGATGTCGTTACCGCGGCAAACCAGACCTGGCGCCACCCGCCCTTTGCGGGAAAGATTGCGGACGGCTGCGTTTGGGGCCGGGGCGCGCTGGACATGAAAGGCGGTCTGGCCATGATGCTGGCCGCTTGCCTGCGTGCCCGGGCTGAAAATCTGGCCTTGCCCGGCGACGTTGTGCTGGCCGTTTTAAGCGATGAGGAGAGCGGCGGCGATTACGGCGCCAAGTACCTGGTGAACGACCACGCGGACATTTTCAAAGGCATCCGCTACGCCATCGGGGAACTCGGCGGTTATACGCTGTATCTCGGCGGAAAAAAATTTTATATGATCATGGTCGCGGAAAAAAAACTGTGCTGGATGAAGGTTACCGTGCGAGGACCAGGCGGTCACGGCTCTATCCCCCTGCGCGGCGGCGCCATGGCTAAGCTTGCCCAATTGCTGCGACAGCTTGAGCGGCAGCGCCTGCCGGCGCATATCACACCGGTGGTGCGCCGGATGATTGAAACAATGCGCACCGTTTTGCCTGATTCGACCAGCTCGGCCCTGCGCAGGCTGCTCAACCCGGCCTTGACGGACCACACACTTGATCAGCTAGAGCAAAGCTGGCAGTTTCTTGACCCGCTGCTGCATAACACGGTCAATGCCACGATTGTTAACGGAGGCAGCAAGATTAACGTGATTCCAAGTGAAATCACCCTTGAACTGGACGGCCGCCTCCTGCCCGGCTGCACGCCGGCGGACATGATCAATGAACTCCGCGAGATTACCGGCGGCCAGTTCGCATTTGAGATAATTCAGCACGGCGCGGACCCCGGCGGCCCGGACATGGGTTTGTTTGACACCCTGGCTGAAATCCTGCGCGCGGCTGATCCGGACGGTTTTCCCGTGCCGCTGTTGCTGAGCGGCTGCACGGACGGACACTTTTTCGCGCAGTTGGGCATCCAAACCTATGGCTTCATGCCGATGAACCTGCCCCCGGAAATAGAAGTCTCCAAGCTGATCCACGCCGCCGACGAGCGGATCCCGGTTGAAGCGCTTACTTTTGGCACAGAGGCGATTTATCAAGCCCTGCAGCGTTTCGCGACCCCAAATTAGCTGTCTGCCCGGAATACAAAAAAGGGGCGATATATTTTTACCGTCCCTCTCGTTTTTGCCTGGCTTGCGACAAGCACATACTCATGCGACCGTTTTTCTATCAATTGTTACGAAAGCTCGCCATTATTCCTTACCGGCCGGGTGTCTTCCAGAATCTCGTATAATTCCGCCGCCATTTTTGCCGGCACATTTTCCCGGACCGATACTATTCTTAGTTTGAGGTTCCTGTTTCCAAAACCAATTGTGATGGTGTCGCCCTGTTTCACTTCCGCTCCGGCTTTGGCCGTGCGGCCGTTAACCGCAACCTGGCCGCGGTCGCAAACCTCTTTAGCCAGGGTGCGCCGTTTGATCACCCGGGAAACTTTAAGGAACTTGTCAAGGCGCAAGCATATATACCACCTTTAACTTATACATCAGGTGCCAGGCTAACACAAAATTTAGCATTTTCAGATAAATCATAATACTGTCTTGAAAATCAGGACTTTTCAAGTCCGATAATTGATTTTCACAAACAATTACTTGCCCACAGCGTCGCGCAGAGCTTTCCCGGCCTTGAAAACAGGCACGCGGGCAGCGTCGATGTTAATTTCCTCACCGGTCTGCGGGTTTCTTCCCTTGCGGGCAGCTCTGTCCCTAATTTCAAAAGTACCGAAACCCACCAGTTGGACCTTATCGCCCTTTGACAGCGCCTCTTCGATCGCGCCAAGCACCGCACCCACGGCTTTTTCCGAATCTTTTTTGGTTAATTCCGTCTTTTCGGCAACGTTTGAAATCAACTCGGCCTTATTCATTTGAACCCTCCTAATATAAAATAGAGATATTAATTTATAACTTATTCGCTAAAATCCTCGTAGTTCCTTCCGCAAAGAAAATGTTTCCTAGGTTTTTTATTAGTTTTTTTACTTTTTTTCCTGATTTTTTGCCTCCTCCCACCAAGCGTCCAGTTCGGAAAGAGAACACTTTGACAGTATTTTCCCGGTATACCGCGCTTTTTTTTCAATATAGCAAAACCTTTTGACAAACTTTTCAGAGGTTAACGTTAAAGCCGTTTCCGGTTCCACATCCAGCAACCTGGCCAGGTTGACCACTGAAAAGAGCAGATCGCCCATTTCTTTTTCAACTTGTTTTTTATCCCCGGCTGAAAGGGCATTTTTAAGCTCGTCCAGCTCTTCATGGTATTTTTCCATGGCGCCCCGGTAATCCGGCCAGTCAAAACCCACGCCGGCGGCTTTCTTCTGCAGCTTCACCGCCCGCATTAACGCCGGCAAGGCCGCTGAAACACCGTCAAGCAGGCTCGCAGACTTGCTCCCTCCCTTTTCTTCAGCCTTTATTTTTTCCCAGTTAAGCGTCACTTCATAGCTGTTCCGGGCAGTAGCCGAACCAAAAACATGGGGATGCCGGCGGGTCATTTTGGCACTGATACCGCCGATAACATCGTTCATGTCAAAAAACCGGTTTTCCGCGGCAATCTGCGCGTGAAATACTATTTGTAGTAATAAGTCTCCCAGTTCTTCACACAATTTATACATATCTTCTTCATTAAGGGCTTCCATCACTTCATACGTTTCCTCCAGAAGATACGGTCTCAAAGTGAGGTGGTCCTGTTCCCGGTCCCACGGGCAGCCTCCTTTGCCACGCAGCCTCGCCAGCAGGTCAACCAGCGGGTCCAAAGGAAAGCGGCAGGCACGCCGGCTGACGTGCAGCGTCCGGCGCCCGGCATTAACCACCTCCACGCCCCCGCTTTCGCCAGGTTCTTCCCCATCCCTGAACGCTTGTCCAGCCGACCCGTCTCCATCATCCATACCTGCTTCGTTCTTTCCTTGCTCTCCGCTCTCCGCCCTCTGACTTCCGACTGCCGGTACATACAGGCTTGTCAAATGGTCCACCCAGGCCAGCCTGTCCAACCCCCGCAGAGGTATATTTTCAATTCTTTCCTCACCCGGTATGCCGGCTCCTCGCACCACGGTGATCAAATGCCCGGGCGGATAATATTCGAGAAGCGATATTTTAACGTCTGCCGCCACCAGCCGGCTGTATACCTGAGTGATTACAGCGGGCCTGGCCGGCAGCAGCATATTATCGTCAATACGCAGCCCGTCGACTACCTGTAATCCGGCGCCGATATTCAGTCTGAGCGCGGCGATAATAACGTCAAGAAAGCTTAAGGCCGGCTGGATACGGATACTGACACCTTCCCGCTCCGCAGCCTCCACAATCAGGCGAACCGACTCCTCAGCCACCAGCGGGTGGCCCGGAACGGCGTATAACACGGGTTCGCGGCGCGCCGCCGCGAGCACTGCCCGGCAAATACCCTCATAGACATCCTCAAAACCGGGGGACTGTTCGTACAGATAATCAAAGGTGGAAAATGAAATCCCTTCCTTAACGAGCCAACTGACTACAGGATGTCTGGCTGTCCGCAGAAAGGTGCAGGTGGAGGATCTCAGCGCCTCCCAGGCGCTCATGGTAATGTCACCCGGTGCTCCGGGGCCCAGCCCCGTAATGGTTATACCGGCTTGCAGAGGCATGTTAACGGTGCTCCTTTCACTAACTCTCAAGAACGACTTCACTGTCGGCGGCCTTTGGGCATACAATGCGCCGAACAACAAAAAAGTGGCCCTTGTAAGGCCACATTGTCTACTGCTCCATTTGTTTAGCCAGGAAACCCGCGGCGGTTTCAGCCAGCTTCAACTCCATTTCACCCATTTTCAGCTCTGGTTCCCTAGTGGCCAAAATAACCGCCCCGATTGGGTCTCCCTCTGCAATAATCGGAGCAATAACTTCGGAAGAATACCTGCACTCACCTTCTTCAATGGTCAGGCAATCTTTGCAAAACGGGTCTTCCCCCGGGTTATTGATCACTACGGCCTTGCGCTCATCCATTACCTTTTCCACAGCGTTCCCGATCGGTTTGTTTAAAAATTCTTTTTTGGAGGCGCCGGAAACAGCAATTATATTGTCCCGGTCCGCGATACAGGCGATGTGTCCCAAAGCTTCATACAACGAATCGGCATATTCTTTGGCAAAATCCCCCAATTCACCTATCGGTGAATACTTTTTTAAAATTACCTCACCTTCCCGGTCAACAAAAATTTCCAGCGGATCGCCCTCACGTATTCTCAATGTTCTTCTTATTTCTTTAGGAATAACGACTCTTCCCAAATCATCAATACGGCGTACTATGCCCGTAGCTTTCATAAGCTTCCCTTCCCTCCTTTGTCTGCAAATGCTCACGGAATAACTTTCAATGATAGTATATATCGGAAAGGAAACGTTTATTCATTTTTTTCCAATAGCTAATCATAATTTTCAAATCTTGTTTGCTTTTACTGCTGAGTTAGGTTCTCTTCATTATCCGTGAGCTTATTTGTAATCTTAGCATTATTTTTAACTTCCTGCATCATGTCGCTAAATTTTTTACTGATCGCTTCTTGATTTAATTCTTCGGTGAGACGTTGCTTTACCTCCTCGAAGGAATACTGCCCCGCGGCTATTTTTTTCTCCATTTTAATTACGTGGTAGCCATATTCAGTCTTCACCGGGGCCTGGGTGTATTCTCCCTGGCCGAGCGCGGACGCGGCGTCTGAGAACTCCTTGTCAGTATTACTATCCGCGCTGAAAGTATACAGCCCGCCGCCGCTCTTCGTGCCGCTGTCCTCCGATTTCTCCATGGCCAGTTCGGCGAAGTCCTTTCCTTGCTTTAACTGGGCAATGACGTCTTCAGCCATTTGCCTGGCCTCAGCGTCGCTGTGCTGAAACGGGTAGCCTTTAGTTCCGTCGTCGACAAAGAACAGGATGTGGCGCACCTGCAGTTGATCAGAATGAGCAAACTGTTCTTTGTTATCATCATAATATTTTTTCACTTCATCTTCGGATACCGGCGGGACGTCTTTGGTCACCTGTTCCTGCAGGTTTAAAAGATAGGCCACGTCTTCTTCGCTCATCTTTAATTGAGCCAGATACAAATCGTACTCCTCCGCGGTCGGAAACTGCGCTTTTAAAAGTTTTATTTTATCCTGAACCTGTTCCTCCGTCAGTTCGCCGAACTTTTTGGCTTCCTGCAGCATCAGTTTGTCATTAATCATCTCCTCAAGAGCTTGCTTCCTGAGATTTTCCGTTAAAGTCTGACCCTGGTCCCCGCTGAAATCAAAGCCTTGCTTTTCCAGGCTGGCCTTAGCTTCGTCAACTCGCTGGGACAGTTCGGCGCCGGTGATTTTCTCACCGTTGACCGTCGCCACCACATCCTGGTTACAACCGGCTAAAGCAAAGACTATCAGCACAGCCAGCGCCAGCAGCAAAATTTTTTTATGCAATACCCCATCTCCTTTCAGATAATGAAATTATACATTAACACGCGTGCTCGTGACAACCTCCGGCGAACCCTCGGCAGAATGGTTATACTCCCGTCCGCAACCTCCCAAAACCGCTAAGAAGTCTTCCAGCCGTTTAAGCAGAACCAGCGCATCACCGTAACCGCGGTCGGCAAATTTTAGTTTTATTTCAAATTCTTCCCCCACGTTGCTGAACTTTACCTCGTTCAAGTGACGCCGGCCGGCCGCCACCAGCGCTTCGCCGGTCAGGGGATGATCCCGGCCGAACAGCAGGCGGTACTGACCCGGCAGCAAGCTGATTTTTTTCACCTTCAGCCGCCCGGCTAGTATTCGTACCTTTGCCACCGCAAGCAGGTTCTGCACCACTACCGGCGGGTCACCGAAACGGTCGACCAGTTCATCCTCAAAATCAGCCAGAGCGGCAGGGGCGGCTAAAGCGGCGATTCTCTTATAAATCTCCACCTTCTGGTTGGTATCCGGTATATACGTGTCTGGAATGTACGCCTCCACCGGCAGCTCAAGGGTGGTCTCCGGCACCTGGGTGACATTCTCGCCCTTGGCTTCCCTGACAGCCTCGTCAAGCAAACGGCAGTACAAATCAAATCCTACCGCCGCGATATGCCCGTGCTGCTCAGCCCCCAGAATATTGCCGGCCCCCCTGATTTCCAGGTCGCGCATGGCAATTTTAAAACCGGAGCCCAGTTCCGTAAATTCCCGGATGGCGGTCAGGCGCTTTTCCGCCGATTCGCCCAGCACCTTATCCTTTTTAAAGGTAAAATAGGCGTAAGCCAGCCGGTTGGAACGGCCGACCCTGCCTTTGAGCTGGTATAGCTGGGCCAGGCCCATCATATCGGCCTCCTTGACCAGAAGCGTGTTCACGTTGGGAATATCCAGCCCGTTTTCAATAATGGTCGTGCAAACCAGCACATCGTACTTGCCGTCCAGAAAATCCATCATCACCTGCTCCAGGTCATCTTCCTTCATCTGACCGTGGGCCATGGCGATTCTGGCTTCCGGCACAAGCTCCCGCAGCCACAGCACCACCCGCTCCATATCCAAAACCCGGTTATACACGAAAAACACCTGGCCGCCCCGCCCTAATTCCCTGCGGATGGATTCCCGGAATAAAACCGGATCTTCATCCAGCACATAAGTCTGAATCGGGTAGCGGTCTTTAGGCGGGGTTTCCAGAAGGCTGGTATCCCGCAACCCGACTAAAGACATATGCAGGGTGCGCGGAATAGGCGTGGCGGATAAGGTGAGCACGTCTACATTCTTGCGGATAAATTTCAATCTTTCTTTATGAGCCACTCCAAACCGCTGTTCCTCATCTATGACCAGCAGGCCGAGATCCTTGAAACGCACATCTTCCTGCACCATCCGGTGGGTCCCGATGACAACGTCAACAGTACCCTGTTCCAATCCCTGCAGTATTTGGCGCTGCTCCCGGGCGGACCGGAAGCGGCTGAGCACTTCCACTTTGACCGGGTAGCGGGCAAACCTTTCCCGGAAGGTGTTGTAATGCTGCTGGGCAAGAATGGTGGTGGGCACCAGCACGGCCACCTGCTTGCCCTCCATCACTGCTTTAAAAGCGGCCCGCAGCGCCACTTCCGTTTTGCCGTAGCCCACGTCTCCGCAAAGCAGCCGGTCCATCGGGCGGCTGCGTTCCATGTCCATTTTTACTTCTTCAACGGCGCGGATTTGGTCGGGAGTTTCCTCATAAGGAAACGATTCTTCAAATTCCCGCTGCCAGACCGTATCCGGCCCGAAACCATGTCCCCGCACCGTTTCCCTGGCCGCGTAAAGCGCCAGGAGTTCCTGGGCCATCTCCCTGACCGCCTCTTTAACTCTGTTTTTCGCCCGCGCCCATTCACCGCCGCCCATACGCGACAAGCGCGGCGCCTCACCTTCGCTGCCCAGGTACTTTTGAATTAAGCCAACCTGGTCGACCGGCACGTACAGCTTATCCTCACCGGCATACTTGACCAGCAGGTATTCTTTCCGGATATTCGCGATGGTCAGGGGCACAACACCCAGGTAGCGACCGATGCCATAATTAACATGAACCACGTAGTCCCCTACTTTCAAGTCGACAAAAGGAGTCAGCCGCTCAAGCTGTTTCCTTTCCTTGTGGCTCTTTTTGCGCTGGCCGTACATATTGGACTCGGTAACCACCACCAGCCGGCAGACAGAAAGTTCAAATCCCTCCACCAGGCTGCCGGCTGAAATCACCACATTGCCGGCCCGCACGTGACCTTCCAGCGAGCCCGTATAAAAAGCGTCAATTTGATATTCTTTTAAAGAGGCAAGAAGCTGCTGCGATCGCTGGCGGCCTGACACCAGCAGCACCACGGCATAACCTGATTTACGCCATTCTTTTATTTCGCCGGCCAGCATTTCCACGTTGCCTAAAAAGCTGGGCAATGTCTTGCCGTGAAAATTAACAGTGTGCTGGGGCTGCATAAGATGGGTAAGACGAGGCAGCAGGGAACCGTAGACTACCTCGCGGGAGGAAAGCTCATTAACAATGCTGTCCCAATCGACGTGGTTCATAAATTGCGAAGGCAGCAGACGTCCTTTCGCCAGCAGTTCCTTATTAACCGCAGCGCGCTCCCGCTGCGCATTTCGCGCCACTTCTCCGGCACGCACCGGGTCATCGACAAAAACCAGGGCGCCGGCAGGCAAGTAATCCAGAAGAGTCACCGTCTCATCATAAAAAAAGGGCAGGTAGTTTTCAATTCCATTAAAGTAAGCGGCGACATCTTCCAGCAGCTTCCCGGCCAATTCGTTGAGTTGGCGGACTGCTTCGGCGTCACCGGCCCGGCCAAGCTTACGTTCCTGATTCTTGTACTCGCTCATTAGGGCGCGCCGGGCATGCCGCCAAATCAATTCGCTGCCTACGATCAGTTCCCTCGCGGGGTATATTGCCAGTTTCTCTATTTTCTCTTCAGATCGTTGCGTCTGCACGTTAAACCGGCGGATTGAATCCACCTCGTCATCAAAGAATTCCAGACGCGCCGGCCTGTGCGCGGTCATGGGGAAGACATCCAGAATCCCCCCCCGGAGGGTAAACTGGCCTCGCTCCTCCACCAGCTCAACCCGTTCATAGCCTAAGACCATTAAACCGGTCAAAAGTCCTTCCAGACTTGTCTGCTCCCCTACCGCCAGGCGCAGAACAGGCGCCCGGAAGTCATCCGGCGGGATCAACCGTCTTGACAAGGCTTCCACCGGGGTGACCACCACCATACGCTCACCCGCGCACAGCCCCTCCAGCACCTGCAGGCGTTGTGCCGTCACTTCTTTGCTCTGTGCCAGCACATGATGAGGAAGCAGTTCCCATGCCGGGAATTGCCTGACGGACACACCTGGTAAAAGCCCGGCCAGCTCATCCGCCAGCACACTTGCCTCCCGCTCCCCCGGGGTGATTACCAGCATCGGCTTCAGCGCCGTCTCCTCGGCCAGGCCGGCCAACAGGTAGCTGCGTTGGGAACCCGACAGGCCATAAACCAATTGTTTTCTTAATTTTCTTTTTATTCCTTGCACAAGGCTAATAAATTCCGCAGAACGCTGCAAAGGTCTTAAAATACCACGCATACATGTCCTCCCTTGAAACCCATCACAAAAAGAGCTTTAGCATACCCATGGCTAAAGCTCTAACCTCTTGTCCCGATACTTTAAAAAAACAAATTTATCAGTTAATAACAGGCTGGCTATAGAAGGTTTTGTCATATCCGCCAAATATTGTTTCACAACAGTCATCACAAACAGTATTTACCGTTATTATATCTTGCCGCACACCACCCGTCAAGGCGGCGCCCGCGGGTGCGGGACCGGTCAAATCCAACTGTCCGGCAATAGCGTCGCAGCACTCGCAAACAAACATAAAGAGCACAACATTCCCCTTCTTCCAATGACATCAATGATAGTTGACCAAGCTTGCAACGGTGAAATTCCAGGCCGCGTGCGCCAGATACCCGGCGAAAAGCGCGGGGGCCACCGCGCCATAACGCTCATACGCCATGGCAGTGATAAACCCGTAAATCGAGTGGCCGGCCAGCGCCGCCAACCCGGCGTAAAGACCGTTGCGCCGCCGGGAAAACAACTCCCAGACCGTTTCAACCACCCCGAAAAACACATGGGTAAAAAACAAAGAGGCGCCAATTAACACGGCCGGGACCGTTTTGGCAAATTCCTCCACCAAAGGCGTATAATAAACCATATTCAAGCCGGGCAAATACGCCCTGCAGCGGTTCAACTGCCAAGCCAGCCCGGCCGCGAATAACGCGCCGGCTAAAGACAACAGGACAGGACCAGAGCCTTCAATAGAATTCAGCGATACACTCACCTTCTGTTGAAAAGATTCATTGCCCGCTCCATACCCTCGCGCACCGCGCAGATGGCGGCATCCGACGCCAAACCGAGCGTTTCTTCCAATACCTCTGCCTCTTCACCGCTGAAACGCCCCAAAACATAATCCACTGTTTCATACCCCGGCTCCGCCGGCCTGCCGATACCGACTCTCACTCTGGGGAAACTATCAGTACCAATCGCCGCGATAATCGATTGCATGCCCTTATGCCCCCCGGAACCGCCACCTGCCCGCAAGCGCAGTTTTCCGCACGCCAGGTCCAGATCATCATAGATGACCAGCAGGTCTGCAGCTGTCAGCTTAAACCAGTTCAGCAACGCTCCCACCGCGTCACCGCTTAAATTCATATAGGTTTGGGGTTTGGCCAAAACAACCTTTTCCTCGTTTATTTGCCCCTGGCCAACCAGCGCCTTAAACAATTTCTTCCCGACAGTCATGCCCAGTACCGAAGCCAGGCGGTCAACAACCATGAATCCAACATTATGTCTTGTTTCAGCGTATTCTCTTCCCGGGTTACCCAGGCCGACAATCAATTTCATAACCAATCCCCCGCATCCAAATCTCCACCCTATTGTAACCCGGTGTGACTACGGAGGAAAGAGCATTTAACATCAATATACATACATATAATTTCCCACTGTTCAGGAGTCAGCATGAAAGCATGATTTATCTATCGTCCTGATATTCTGACTCCTGACTCCTGAATACTTGCTTTGTTATTATTTTTCCCTGTTTTTGTCATAATCATTCTGATCCATGAATATGGATTAGACAAGAAATTTTTCGGGGAATTGAGGTGCTAGAAAATGAAAAAGAGTAAACGTTTTACCTCCCTGTCAGTGATAAGCCTGGAAGAGGGCCAGCAGATCGGCACCGTGAAAGGATTAATAGTTGATCCTGCCAGTAAAAAAGTAGCGGCGTTGATCATTGAACAAAAAGGCTGGTTCAAAGAGCAGCGTTTTATTCCTTATCATAAAGTGCACAGTGTCGGCAACGACGCCATCACCATAGAAAAAAACACCTGCGTGGAAAAGGCGGGCAACCTGTCGGAAATAGTTAAGCTGTTAAAGGATAAAATAGGCGTCATCGGTTCGAAGATCGTGGCAGAAAACGGAACTGTGCTGGGATACGTGGACGAATTTTATGTAGACTTGGAAACAGGCGCCATCACCGGCCTGGAGTTTTCAGGAAACCTGTTCAACAGTGTGCTCAAAGGGCATGCCTTCCTCGATATTTCCCATGTGCGCACACTTGGCAAAGAAGTAACGATTATAACAGATGAAGGTGTCGATAATATCTTCAAGCTCGAAGGCGGTCTGCAGGAAACCGTTAAAAATATCCGGGAATCCACCGGCCAGTTCTGGGACACCACAGTCCAGAAAACCAAGGAACTGAGTACCAGCATCAACAAAAAAGTAAAGAAAGAGAAAAAAACCGATCCCGGACCCGCTGCTCAAACGAATGATATCCATGAAGACGCCACCGGCAACAACGAGGCTGAACAACCTGATCATAAAGAAGTTGTCCAAGAAGAAAATCCCGTTGAAATCGCTGTTCCCGCCTCCGGGGACAATAACAGCGGTAAAGATGCCTCACCGCCCGCATAAGTGAACTCGTTCAGCTTCCGCCTGAATCGGTAACCACATTCGCGGGGGACATTCCTCCGACCCCAAAATCACATTATTGGGGACATTCTCTGACCCAAAAGTTAGGGTGTGCCCCCTTTCCTTTAACAAATAACCCTGCCCAGCCAGGGTTATTTGTTTGTAGCCCTCTTTAAAATTTGCTGATTACCCTGCAAAAAATTTATTTAAAACGTATAACAATTTAAGAGATAAGTTCCAGGATTAGACTGTCCCGAAGAGGAGGGATGCAAATTAAACTGCGTTGTTTTCTTTACTTTTTGAATACTTAATCCGGAGGTGTGCTGATTGTTTAAAAAGAATCTATTTACTTTACTATTAACAATGCTTTTAGTCCTGGGGATAGCGGCAACATCCTATGCCGATCCCGGAAAGGGGAAAGGGAAAGGACACTGGAAATTTACTAACTATGGCAAACGGCAAGCTGTTCAACTGATTGATATTAATTCGCACTGGGCGGCAAATCCGATTCAGGTAATGTCTTCGTACGGGATTATTAATGGATATGCCGACTTTACTTTTAGGCCAAACGCCAATGTAACCAAATATGAGGCCATCATGATGATTTCGAGAGCGTGCGGTTTTACCGGCACTTTTGACTCGGGCAGGGACTGGGACAGCGATGTTCCCTCCTGGATGGCCGACTGCCTTGACTTTGCCGTAAGCGAGGGAATATTGACGGAAGAAGAGGCGGAAGACTTAAATGGCTGGGCGCCTGCCAAAAGGTACGAGGTGGCCATATGGGCCATCAGAGCAACCGGTTTGGAGGAGAATAGCGAGTTCTCGTTCCAGGACATGGACGAAATCCCCTACTTCGCCAGGCCTTATGTCGGGGAAATGTATAAATGCGGCTACATGGTCGGTTATCCGGGCAATTTCTTCCAGCCCAACAAGCCGGTGACCAGAGCGGAAATGGCAACCGTGCTTTACAGGATTCTATTGGACAATACCGATAACGGCGAGGCTGACGACAACAACGGTGATGAACTGGAAATTGCGCGCCTGGAGCCCGCTGACGGCAACTACGACGTGGACGAAGATACCACTGAGCTAGTGGTCAAGTTCAATATGGACGTAAAGGCCGTAGATAACACGGAGAGTGTCCTGGACGGAATCATTGTCGAGGACGTGACTGACGGTACGAATGTGGACATTGACGAGGTGTCCATAGAGGGTAAAATCCTTACCGTAAAACTTTACGATTCCCTTGAAAGCGGCAAAACATACCGGGTTACCATTGAAGACGATATTATCGAAGCAGAGGACTCCGGTGAAAACTTCGACGGAATCAGCGGCGGCGAGTGGGAATTCAGCACGGATGAAACCTTTGGCATTGCCGGGTTGACCCCTGAGGACGGCGAGACTGTTAACGAAGACACTTACGTCCTCGAAGCGGAATTCAGCGACGATATCCGGGCAATCTCCGGAAAGAAACTGCTGAATGCCGTAGAGGTTTATAATCAGAGCGACGACGAATATATGGATATCGAGGATGTTGAAATTGACGGAGATACCCTCATAATCACTCTGGAGGATCCCCTGGAGAACGGAGATACCTTTGAGGTAACCATAAAGGCGGATTATATTGAAGAAAAAGACACGGGTGTAAATTTCAAGGGTATTGACGGCGCTGATTGGGAATTTACCGTTGAGGAATAAAGAGAAGTGGTTAAGACAGGGGACGGTTCTCCGGTCTAAAAGGTAGACAACAGCGGCAGGAAACAGCTCCGCGATGACCTAAAACGACCCGGCTCAGCCGGGTCGTTTCACTCTGCTCCACTGCTGGAAGTTACGCCTTTGTCATATTTTCCTGTTCTTCATGCAAATTGTCAACGCTCTGTAATAGTTCCGTAATAGTTCCTGTTCCTTTTTGCTCAAAACCTGCTTCATGCGGTGGTATTCTTCTCTTGTAATGCCGTCATTCTTCCAATCCACATACAAATGGAATCCACTCTTTAAAAAATAAATGTAAAAAGTTCTTGACATTATCTTTTTATTGTGCTATTTTAAAAATGTAAAAAATGTTTTACATTTATTATGAGGAGTGATTGCTATGAAAAAAGCGGACGAAATGGAAATGACAATAAACTTTAAGTCTATGAGGCTATCGTGGGTATTTGTAATTATATCTTTATTTGTTTGGCTTGTAGCGGATTTTCTAATAAGCGGAGAGCTTCCCTTTATTCCGTTTGCAATTTTTGTCATTCAAAATATCATTTTCTTTGGCAGCAAACTTTATATGACTCATAAAATGGTCGGCAATAACAATGAAGAATAAAATAAAAACTCTGCGCAAGGAATTAAAATTGCGTCAAGAAGACATTGCAAATCAGCTTGATGTGACAAGACAAACCATTATAGCCATTGAAAATGATAAGTACAACCCCTCCCTGGAATTAGCGATGAAACTGGCAAGACTGTTAAATACCACTGTCGAAGAATTATTTTTTCTTGACAACCCAACCACTACCGACTAAAGCCGGCGGGGGATTTGCTGCTGAATTTAGTTGCTTTCTTTCATGTCGGCTGCTCCTTTCTGTATGTTTCCGGACAACAGAAAACGCCGCTTCGGTCAGCTTGTACCTTCCCGTGCTGGCGTTCCTGTGTGACTACAGATGTGTTTAATGGTATTTGGATTTTCAAAAGCCGTGTTTTAATGGCTTTGCGGGTGTTGTGCTAAAATACATTACTCCACAGCGTCAGCCAGACAAAATGACTTAACAGATATTCCATCAATTCTCTTTAAGTCATTCTCCAATGCTTGCCTCTCATTATCATCGGCCTGCATGGTCAGGGTGATAATGCCTCTTTGGCGCCCGGGATCGGGAATACCGTTGCGGCTTAAAATTTGTGAGCCGTGCCTCGTCAGCACCTGCTGCACTTCCGGCGCCCGGTTCGCCCTTTCATCCACCAGAATGCCGACAATACAAACGTTGCGCTTCATGTTCACACCCCTTCCCCAATATTTAAACGCTTTTTCTTCTTTTGCTGCTAAAAGGAACATTATATATCAGGCGGGCCGGTTGTTTTTTATCGCCAACCCGCCTTGACGCAGGCGCCTTGAGATCCGGCATCCTGCCTTCGGCAGCATGGCTGGTGTGCAATAATTCTTTTGCTTTCTTGCTTAGCGGGTGTCCGAGAAAATCTTCATAAATAACTTTTACAGCGGGATTTTCGTGGGATTTTCTCAGTTTTTCAGCAAGATCAATTTTATATAACGCTTCAGCGCGTTTACGCCGGTACTCCGCGGACAGCTCCCTGTGTTCGGGGGTTCCGAAAATTGGCTGGCCGCCTCCGCCGACGCAGCCGCCGGGACAGGCCATGATTTCAACAAAATCAAAATGTTCGCCCCTCTTGATTCTTTCCAGCACGCGCCTGGCATTGCGGGTGCCGTGCACAACGGCTACCTTGATTTTTCCGCCTTTTTTCAGGTCAATGGACGCCTCTTTGATGCCGCGGACGCCCCGCAACTCCTTAAGTTCAATAATAGGCTCCCTGGCACCGGGATTGGCCACGGCGAAAGCCGTCCGGACGGCAGCCTCGGTCAAGCCGCCTGTTCCGCCGAAAATGTTTCCCGCCCCTGAAGAAATACCGAGCGGCTGGTCATAATTTTCATCCGGCAATTCTGAAAAGTTCAAACCGGCCTGACGGATCATCCTGGCCAGTTCCCGGGTAGTGACAACGTAGTCAACATCCTGCAGGCCCCTGGTGACCATTTCTTTCCGGGCAGCCTCGAATTTTTTGGCGGTACACGGCATAACGGCGACCACGACTATTTTCCCGGGATCGATTCCCTCTCTCTGGGCAAAATAAGTTTTAATCAAAGCCCCCATCATCTCCTGAGGCGACTTGCAGGAAGACAGATTATTCAAAAACTCGGGGTAAAAGTGTTCGCAAAATCTGACCCAGCCCGGGCTGCACGAAGATATCAGCGGCAGCCGCTCTCTCTTTTTCAGCCGCTCCAGAAGTTCGTGCGATTCTTCCATGATAGTTATATCCGCCCCGAAGTCAGTTGAAAAAACGCGGTCGAAGCCCAACCGCCTTAACGCCGCCGCCAGCTTTCCGGTAACCACCGTACCCACCGGCATGCCGAAGGCCTCGCCAAGGGTGACTCTGATGCTGGGAGCGGTTTGCACCACGACAAACTTTTCCGGATCGGCCAGCGCCAAGAACACCTCGTCGATACTTTCTTTTTCTGTCAGCGCCCCGGTGGGGCAGGCCATCACACACTGCCCGCAGGCTATGCAGGCGGCCTCGGAAAGGTCCTTCATAAAGGCCGGGCCGATCACGGTCCGAAAGCCGCGGTGCTGCGCCGCCAGTGCGCCTACCCCCTGCACGTTCTTACAGACGGCCTCGCACCGCCGGCACTTGACACATTTGTTATAGTCCCTGACTATGAAAGGATTTTTGTCATGAACCAAATGCTCAAGCCGTTCCCCCTGCAAATGGATTTTCCGCACGCGCATCCGGTCCGCCAGCCTTTGCAGTTCACAATTCAAGTTCCTCACACAACTGGTGCACTCACGCTTGTGTTCGGACAAAAGCAATTCGACCATACGTCTGCGGGCGTGACGCACCCGGGGCGTGTCGGTAAAAACCTTCATCCCTTCCTCAACAAGGCTGACACAGGAAGCCTGCAGGGTCTTTTTCTGATTCTTTTCCACTTCCACCAGACATACCCGGCAGACGCCCGGGGCGCTAATATCTTTTAAATAGCAAAGAGAGGGGATTTCGATACCGGCGCTTCTTGCCGCCTCCAGAATATTGGTCCCCTTTTTCACCTCGGCAAGGCGGTTGTTGATCCAAATTTTTATCTTTTCCATTGTATATTTATTCTTTTACCGATTGCCTTTTTTAATACTCAAATAATGATCTTTATAAAACCGCCCGCATGTTCGGCAACCTGGCCGGGGTGTTTAAGCACCGATAATGGTGACAACGATCTCTCTGCCCGGCCGCGGCCCGTCGAATTCACAAAGAAAAATATTCTGCCAGGTGGATAGCCCAATTTCGCCGTCAATAATGGGGACAGTTTCACTTGGACTAATCAAGCCTGACTTCAAATGCGCGTCCCCGTTGCCGTCTTGCTGATCATGCTTCCAAACGCCTCTTGGAATCAAATTTTGCAAAAAACTGACCACATCGTTTTGGACGCTTTCATCCCAATTTTCCTGAATCATTATTGCCGCCGTCGCGCCACGCGCATATACATTTACGATCCCGCTTTTCATTTTTGCATCAATGACGATTTTCCTAACCTCATCGGTGATGTCAATAAGCTCTTCACGATTACGGGTTTTAACGGTAAATCTCTTTTGCATCTCATTTCCCCACCTTTTTGCTTGGCATATTGCCTATACTTCGCTTTTTAAATTTATAATTTATTGCCGCCACCTTAGTTTAACAGATTTTCAGGCAACTTAAATATATGAACCTGTGCCGCATGCTTGTAATCTCACCGCCCGCTATTGTAAACTGGGAAGGTAAAAGAGGTGATTAAAGCTTGATCTTGTTGCAGGCGGTCCGCATTGACAAATCTTTTGGCGCCCACCAGGTGCTGAATAACGTGAACTTAATCATTCAGGAAGGAGAGCGCGCAGGTATTGTGGGTGTCAACGGAGCGGGCAAATCCACCCTGGTGAAAATAATCACCGGCGCGCTGTCACCGGACGCAGGCGAAGTAATCAAGGCGAAAGACCTGTCGGTTTCTTATATGGCGCAAGACGGCGGGCTGGAATCCGGGCAAAGTATCTGGAACGAAATGCTCTCAGCGTTCACTCACCTAATTTGTATAGAGAAGCAACTTAGAAATATGGAAAAACGCATGGGTGACCCGGCCGTCGTAGCGGACGGCAAAGAATACCGGCAACTGCTCCGGGACTATGACAATCTTTCCTCAGAATTCAAAAATAAAGGCGGATTTGAGTACGAAGCCAACATACGCGGTGTACTGCACGGGCTAAATTTCCGGGACATGGACTACAACACCCCGGTGCACATACTGAGCGGCGGTCAGAAGACCCGCCTGGCCCTGGCCCGCTGCCTGCTCGGCGCGCCGGATTTGTTAATCCTGGACGAACCGACCAATTACCTGGACATGGACAATCTGACCTGGCTGGAGCAATATCTTCAATCATACCGCGGGGCTGTACTTGCCGTTTCCCATGACCGCTACTTCCTGGACACTCTGGCGAAGGTGATTTACGACCTGGACAAAAACGGGATTACCCGGTACACCGGGAATTACACCAGTTTTGTCCGGCAAAAAGCCGAGCTGCAGGAGCAACAGCTGAAGGCGTACAAAAAGCAGCAAGAGGAAATAGGCCGCATGGAGGAATTCGTGAGGCGCAACATGGCCGCCAAGGACACCACCGGGCGCGCCCAAAGCCGTTTGAAAACACTTGAAAAGATGGAGCGGGTGACCCGGCCGGAGAAAGAACACAGGGTAAAAGTATCTTTTAACGTTGACCGGCCAAGCGGGCGGGAAGTGCTCAAGGCGCGCGAACTGAGCATTGGCTATCCCGGCACGGCGCTGGCTACGGGGTTAAACTTCGATATAGAAAAGGGGGAGCGGGTTGTCCTGATCGGACCCAACGGCACCGGCAAATCCACCCTGTTAAAAACCATCGCCGGCTTGCTCCCGCCCCTGGCAGGACATATCAGGCAGGGCAGTCTGGTGCAAATCGGCTACTACGAGCAGGAACATCAGGGGCTGCACCGGGATAAAGATGTGCTGCAAGAACTGTGGGACCGGTACCCGCATATGAACGAACTGGATATTCGCAAGGCGCTGGGCGGTTTTTTGTTCAGCGGTGACGATGTGCACAAAAGTGTGGCAGGCTTAAGCGGCGGGGAGAAATCCCGCCTGGCCCTGGCCGCCTTAATGCTGCGCAAGGCAAACTTCCTTCTGCTGGACGAACCGACAAACCACCTGGACCTGCCCGGGAAAGAAGCGCTGGAAGACGCTCTGGCCGGCTACCCCGGCACCATTCTTTTTGTTTCCCACGACCGGTACTTTATCAACAAAGTAGCCTCCCGGGTACTGGAATTATCCCATGGCAGCGTAAACAGTTATCAAGGAAATTATGACTACTACCAGAATAAAAAACCCCGCCTGCCAGGAGCGGCAAAATCCGGGCCGGACCGCCCGGCGGACAGTGAGGAAAAGAAACAGAAACAGTACCTGCAAAAGAAAGAGGAGGATCGGCAAAAACGCAAGCACCGGCGCGAGATCGCCAGCCTGGAACAATCCATTGCCGACCAGGAATCTTTAATCGTCCGCCTGGAAAAAGAACTGGAGCAGCCTGAAGTCTATCTGGATTACCAGGCCTGCCAGCAACGGCAGAACGAACTGGAAAAAGTCCGGGCGGTCCTGCAGGATAACATGGAAAAATGGCTTGCCCTGGTGGAAGCTGAACAAATTAGGACATAAAGCCGGACAAAACTCGGCTTGGCTAATTATACAGGTCGAGCAAGAGCCCAGCTATTTCATCAATTTTACCGGCAATTTCAAGATTTGCTTTCTGCTGCTTCAGCAGGGAGGCAGTCAGCTCATCGATCTTTTCATTTATTATCTCAATTCTAATCAGCAGCCGGCCCAATCCGTAATCTTGTTTCACCCTGTAATACTTCTCCAAGACGAAAGACAGGTATTCTTGTATTTGATTTTTATATTCGATCACATCTGCTTTGCTTTTTGTCCTCTTTAACTTTTCTCCCGCGGCTTTTATTTTATCCAGCATCTCTTCAAGCTTCCGCTGTTCTCTTTTAGCCATATCCAGGGTGCTGGAAAAGTCTTTGCCGTCTCCCGCCTTTAGCACGGTTGGTTTGTATTTTCTACCCGGACTCCGATCAACCGAAGATATTTTCACCAAGATATCCCCATTTCGGCCTTCAATTATAACCGTTGCTGCCAAGTTAGTACTTTCTTTGCCTCGGTGCCTATTCCCTTCTATATCCTTCTATGTTAGAGAAAATATTTTCATAGAACCATATAGGCGGGGTCAGCCCTTGACATTTGACAGCTTTATCGGTTAACGGTCATTATACTTTAATCATTAGGGCTTTCGTTGTCTTATCACCCCATTATTTGCTATGCGCTTGTCCAATGTCAAGGGCTGACCCCTTCTAAATTCTCGGGACCGATTATAAGCGATTCCATTATTTCTCTGACGGCTACCGGCCTCCAGTCTGCCATTTCTTCTTCGGTGCAGTTAAAGCTGCATAGCAGGGCTTTGTTTTCCAGTTCTGTGAAGAACATCAGGCTGTATATTTTTATATCCCAGAAGGGGTATAATGAATCAACGCAACCTATTTTTTTCCCGTTTATTTCTTTTACGCCGTCTTCGAGCCACGGGGCGGTAGGATGCGTCTTTTTAAGGATTTGGATCATGGCGTCTTTAAATATGTCTATATCTGTTTCTTTAAGGGGGTTTTGGCTATGTTTGAAGGTAATATTTACTGAAAAGCTTTCATTTGAGTAAATTAGATCCGGCCTTCTCTGGAAAGGATACTTTAAAGCGGCGGTTTCGGGTGACATTTTTTTAAAATTCTGAGGCAGGCGTATTTTTATTTTATTTCCCAGCAGGCTTTTTTCTACGAATTCAATGGTTTTACCATCTATTACAGCGACACCTTTTTTGGCGCTTTGCCGCAAGTTGTTTTTGGGTGGATTTCCTCCTTCCGGGGTTTGCGCTGTTTGGCGCCGCGTTTCTTTCATCATTTCTGTGCTCTTTTCACCCATGTGTTCCACGGTATTTCACCTCTCTATATCATTGCTATTGGAATATTTATACTGTTCAAGAAATATTGCACTATGTAAGTTATTTTAGACTCGCATACTGCATTTTGTCAATATAATTATTTTTTAAAAAACAAAACCTGCCATACTTTGCAGTAACGGCAGGTTTGTAACGTAGCTCCATCATATTCAGGCGATTTTAACGGTGATTTCATTAT
>JGI12104J13512_1000160_pt1 | contig 66327 bp, 57 predicted proteins | sample TerdegcTABiofilm_FD_13512 | JGI IMG/M metagenome (IMG submission 13512)
AAGAAAAGTGTATAAACTACAACCATAGCTTTTAATACTGGTAAATCATAACTAGTAACAGCTGTAACTGTTAAATCTCCTATACCAGGAATCGAAAAGAACCTTTCTGTTAATAGAGCTCCTAAAAGCAATCCAGGGATTGACATAATAACAGCTGTCAAAATAGGAATCAATGCGTTCTTAAAAACATGAGTATACATAATCTTTCTAGTTGAAAGACCTTTTGCTTTAGCAGTTCTAACATAATCCTTATTTACTTCTTCAACAAAGACTGTTCTATAATATCTTACACTTCCACCAACATTAGAAAATGTGATGAGTATCCATGGTAAAATCAGGTATTTTATCCTTTCTATCCCAAAACCCCATCCTGAAATAGGGAAAATTCTCCATTTTGCAGCTAAAAAAGATTGTGCAATGATTATTAAGGCAAGATAAGGGAAAGCCATAAATATTGTGGCAAATACAGTTATTATCTTATCGATAAATTTTCCTCTATAAAAAGCGCATAAAAGAGCTAAAGCCGTAGAGATTAAAAAATCGAAAATAAAAGGTGGAAAAGTTACGCTTAAAGATACTGGTACACACCTTTTTATTAAGTCTGCAATTCTTTGCTTTTTAGCTAGAGATTTACCAAAATCCATTGTTGCTGCTTGTTTGACATAATCTAAATATTGTAAAAAAAGTGGTTTATCTAAACCAAGTTGATGTCTTAATGTGGCTATCTGCTGAGGAGTTCTTGATTTAGGAGATAGCATATTGTACAAAACCTTATCCTGACCACCGATAACATTGAAAAGCAAGAAAAAGATTATCATACAACCAAGTAATGTTGGAATAAGGTTAATAAGTTTTCGAATAATATAATTAATCATAAAGTATGACTCCTTTATTTGCTTAAGCTGTCTCTTAGTTAACATATTTTTTCAGCTAAATCAAGAATTTTATTTTATTTAAGTTTATTGCAGAAAATGTAGAAAATATAGATATAATTATTATAATATATTATAATTTATTTCGGGAAAACTAATGAAGTATTCTATTAGAAAAAAAGAACTTGAGGTAATAATTTCTCTTTTTAACTCTCTTTCAAAAGTTAAAAACTTTAATGAATTATTAGAAATAATTATAGATTCATCAAGGATTTTAGCTAACTGCGATGGTGGTACTATTTATATTAAAAATGACGAGGACATGCTAGAATTCGCTCATTCCAAATCTTATTTCCTTTCTTCTAAATATAGTGAAGAGGTTGTTCAAGAAATATTTAAACCATTCCAATTAAATATTGATGAAAACTCAATAGCTGGTTATTGTGCCTTAACAAAGAAAATTATCAATATTTCAGATATTCAGAAATTTGGGAATTTAGTTCAATTTAAATATAATGACTATTGGGACAAGAAATACGGGTATAATACTATTTCAATTTTAACGGTACCTTTAATAAATAATCAAAATGATTTAATAGGTGTACTTCAACTTATCAATGCTAAAGATAAAGAAACTGGCAAAATATCATATTTTTCTCCCAGAGTTGAATATATTATAGATATGATATCTAAACAATCGGCTATAGCAATATATAATTTTCAATTAACAAACAAACTTTATGTTTCTCAAGTTGAAACAATATTAAAATTAGGTATAGCATCAGAATATAAGGATAAAGAAACTTACAACCATCTTAGAAGAATGAGTGAATATAGTAAACTTTTGGCATATAAAATAAAAGGCTCAAATTCATATGCCGAAAATGTTAGGTTAGCTTCAATGATGCATGATATTGGTAAAATTGGAGTACCAGATTCAATTTTATTAAAACCTGCTGGTTTAGATCAAAATGAAAAAAAAACAATGCAAAAACATACTATATATGGAGCAATGATTTTAAAAGATTCTGAAGCTTTTGTTTTGCAACTGGCAGCAAGAATTGCACTTACACACCATGAAAAATGGGATGGAACAGGATATCCTCTTGGTTTAAAAGGAGAAGCTATCCCATTGGAAGGTAGAATTGTTGCACTAGCTGATGTTTTTGATGCCCTTTCTTCAAAAAGAGTATATAAAGAAGCAATGACAATAGATGAATGTAAGTCGTTCTTATTGAATGAAAAAGGTAAACATTTCGATCCAAATCTTGTTGATATTTTTATCGAAATGCTGCCAGAAGTTTTGGAAATAAGAGATAGATATCTTTCAGATGAAAATATTTCTCCAGAAATTTTTTCAATTGGTGATATAATAGTCGATCTATCTTCAATATGAGAAAGAAGATTAAATAAGGATTTAAAACGATTTATAATGATTTAAGGAATTTTCCGCTATCTTTCTATTCAATGAAAAAGATAATAAATTTCTCTATATTAAATATTAAAGGATAATAAACTAAAATTTTAATGAATTGGAACTAAAATATAACCAGAAATTAGCCATACTTGGTTTTTCAGAATTAAATAAAACTCACCATCAAATTTTTCTATAATATTTTTGTATTTAAATTCTAGATATACATATATGATTGCCTTATCTTTTTCGATTATTGATTTTTTAATCTCAAAATGGATCAAATCATTGTAAAATTCAGATATTCTTTCTTTTTTAAAATCTTCAATAATTTTAAGTCTATCTTGTTCTGATGCATATAAATAAATATCTCTATACTTTGAATACTGTATTATGTATGAATCAAAGTCAAAAAATGTAAAGTATAAATCCCAATTATGATCAATTCTAGCCTTTAATGCCATTTCAACAATTTTATATGGAGGCAAATCTTTCAAGTTTTGCTGAGTAATCTTTGCTTGTACATACTCTTTTGCAGTTTTTTCAGAGGGGAAAAAGCTCTTTGGAGGATTAAGTTCAAGTTTCAAAATATTTTTAGTTAAAAAAACCTGATCCCTTTCAATTGAAGGATAAAATAATCCCTGTATAAAATATATCCCTCCTTCTTTAAATTCAAACCATTGACTTATATCCACAGTATATGATAGACTTTGGTTTGGTGTTAACATCAAAGTTCTAGTATATACTTTTTCTTTTGTTGCTTTTGACAAAATATAGTATTTAGAGTATGGGACCTGTTCTGCATAAGAAGTAAAAACCTTAAAATCAACAGTAAATATTAAGTTTTCTGCTACTTCAAAGAAATAATTGTTTGGGGATTTATTTGTTATTTCGATTTTTATAAGAATAGGGGAATTCAAAAAATATATTTCTTCATTTTCAAATTTCAAAAAAACTTCGATGTTATTATTATTAGGATTCGAATCAAATCCTAAGAAAATATTACAGATATTCAAAAACAATAAAAGTAATAAAATTTTTTTTGCCTTATTTATCATTAAAAACCCCTATTGATAACATTCTATTTTTCTAAGTTTCGGATTATTTCAAAAATATTGAAATATTAGATTTAAAACATATTTTTATTAAAAATAAAACTATGGGAGTCTTTTTTGAGATTAGTATTTTTAGAAAAGGAGAATTTTGAAGAAAACTTATATTATTTATCTTTTGAAGATAGTAAACATCTCTTTGCAAATAGATATAAAATAAATGATTCTATTTTAGCCGTCCTTGGTGATAAAATCGGTGAATTTACTATAAAAAAAATAAATAAAAAAATTATTTATGGTTCTTTCAATCCAAAAAGTTTATTGGAAAAACCTTTGTATAAATTAAATCTAATAATTGGACTACCAAAAGATAGAGCATTGAATCCTATAATTGAAAAATCAGCTGAAATAGGTGTAAACAATATTTTTATTATTCCATTGGAGTTTTCAAATAGAAAAGATTTTTCTTTAAAAAATATTTTAAGATTAAACAAAATTTTGAAAGAAGGTTGCAAGCAATCAGGTAATCCATTTATACCAGAAATCTATTACTTAGATAAAATTACTCAAATTGACAATCTTACAGAAATAAAAGATGACTTTAAAATATTGCTGGATGAAAATTGCCAAAAAAAACAAGACTTTTTTACATTAATTAATGATAATAGAGTTGAAAATTTCAAAAAAATAAGTATCTTTATTGGACCCGAAGGTGGAATTTCAAATAATGAAAGAACCTTTCTTTTAAATAAAGGTTTTAATTCTGTTACTGTTAGTAAAAATATACTTAGAACGGAAACAGCTGCAATATCTTCGATGTTTTTTTGGAGACTATATCAGAGTAGTATTTTCAAAATCTAGCTGGGGAATTTAATTATGAATAAAATTTCAGTTTTTGGAATAAGTATTGCAAATGGTAATAGTGAAGAATTTATCGAATTCATTTTTAAAAATCTTGAGGAAGGGAAAAAAACACATATTGTTACATTAAATTCTCTAATCCTTCTTAGGAGTTTATTTTCACCAAAACTTAAAAATATAATAAAAAATTCAGAACTTGTATTTATAGAAAGTATAGGGGTTGAATTAGCATGTAAACTTATTGGTTTTAAAGTAAATAGGAGAATAGCTGGAATAGATTTTTTTAGAGAGCTATTACATTATATCGATAATAGATTTAAGTCTATTTATCTATTAGGAAGTTCCTTTGATACTATCACTAAAGCAGAAAAAAATATTAAAAAGGCATTTCCTTCTATAAAAATAGTTGGCAGATATCATGGATATTTTAAAAAAGATGAAGAAGAAAAAATAAATATAGCAATAAAAAAATCATCACCAGATTTCATTTTCGTTGCAATGGGTAGTCCTAAACAGGAATTATGGATTGCATCCAATTTAGATATAATTAAAGTTGCTATGGGAGTTGGAGGTTCTTTCGATGTATTTGCAGGTAAAAAAAGAAGGGCACCCAAAAAATTTATAGATAATGGTTTTGAATGGCTTTATAGAATAATTACTGATCCTAAAAGGATTTTTCAGATTTTTCCATTATTTTTGTTTGCATTAATAACCTTAAACTATGCTATTTTTATAAGGATAAAAAACTTATTTCATAAAAAAGATAAAACAAGCGGAGGAAAAAATGATTGAACCAAAAGTATTAAAGGGTTTTAAAGATTCACTTCCACAGGAAGAATTTTATAGAAAGTATCTTATATCGAAAATTGAAGATAACTTAAAATTGTATGGTTATCTACCTATTGATACACCTACTTTAGAATATAAAGAAATATTACTTGGGAAAGGTGGTGGTGAAACCGATAAACAAGTATTTATATTTAAAGATAAAGGAGACAGAGAAGTTGGACTTAGATATGATTTAACTGTACCACTTGCAAGATTTATAGCAATGCATGAGAATGAAATAGTATTTCCATTTAAAAGGTACCATATTGCAAAAGCATGGAGAGGCGAAAAACCACAAAGAGGAAGATTTAGAGAATTTTATCAAGCAGATTTTGATATTATAGGAATAGATAATATAGAAAGTGATATAGAAATAATCTCGCTTATCTATAATTTATTAAAAAACTTAGGTATAGATAATATAACCATTAAAATTAATGATAGAAGCCTCATGCATCAAATTTTTGAGAAAATTGGAATTTCCAATTATGAAAAAGAGATATTATTAATCCTCGATAAATATTATAAAATCCCTGAAGAAGAATTTATTGAAAACTTAAAAAATATCATTGGAGATAAAAGCGAGGAAATTCTAAGAATTACAAAGTTTGAAAATAGAGAAAATTTATTCGATTTTCTAAAAGATAGATATGATATTTATAATACTCGTTTAGAAAAAGTAATTGATTTTTTCAAACAGATAAATTTACAAGAATTTGTCACTATAGATTTCACAATTACAAGAGGTCTTGATTATTATACTGGAATCGTATTTGAAACTTTCATTAAAGATTATGTTGAACTTGGATCTGTTTGCTCAGGTGGTAGATACGATAATCTTACATCTATATTTTCTAAAAACAAATACAGTGGGATTGGAAGTTCTATAGGACTTGATAGATTGATTTCATATTTATTTGAAAAAAATCTCATCCCGAAAGTATCTTTTTGCAATCTATTGATTGCTAACTTAAATCCATCAGATTTGGGTTTATATTACAAAATACTAAATAAAATGCACAGTTCCCAGATTTCTTGTGAAATATACCCTGAAGCGACTAAATTAAAAAAACAGTTTAAGTATTCAGAAGATAAAAATATTCCTTTTATTCTTTTTTTAGGGGAAGAAGAAAAAGAAAAATCAATCTTAAAACTCAAAAATATAGATACAGGTAAAGAAATAGTTTTTTCAACAATTGAAAAATTAATCGATTATCTAAAAAACCCGCAAAACTCTACTAGTTTATGAAGTATTTCTGAATATTTCTTATCTTTTTCAACTATCTGTATACCTATATCATAAAAACTTTCATTTATATCTTTTGATATTCTTTTAACTATACCAGTGAAGTGAAGAGTATCCCCCTCGTTTATTTCTTTTGGAAGTTTTAATTTTAATTTGAGTTGTTTCTCTTCTGGAATTTCTGTCTCAGACATCATAAGAATACCGCCTTCAGAAATATCAAGGAGATAGCCTAATAGTATATCATTTTCATCAAAAATTCTCAAATAGAAAATTAAATGTCTTCTAGTATATTTTCTTCTATCCACTTTTTTCTCCTTTTCTATTATTGATTAATTTAATAATAAATCAAAAAAATTTAGTTTCAAATCATAGGCTATCAATATTTTGCATAATAATATATTTTTCCTCGAGGTTCAATCCTAAATATTTGATTATATCTTTTCTAGTAACTATACCAATGATATTATCATCTTCTAAAATAGGTAAATGCCCTATATTATATTTTTGAAAAAGTAATTCAATAGATTCTATTGTCATATCTTTGGTTCCAGTAATTACCTTTTTATGCATATAAGCACTTACTGGTGAATTCATTTGATTTATTTTTCTTGCTTTCATTATGTCTCTTAATGAAATAAAACCGACTAGTTTTCCACTTTCATCAACTACAGGTGCTCCTGTATAATTTATAAATTCTAAGTAGATTGATGCTTCTTTTACAGTCCAATTCTCTTTTATCATATATACATTTTTAGTCATAATATCATAAGCTTTTTTAGCAAATTCAATTTTTTCTTCGATATCTTTTTTAAATGATAAAAAAATTCTTTTTATATCATCATTTTCAATCTTAGCTGAACCTGCAAAAATATGACCGCCACCACCATATCTATATAAAATATTATTTATATTAATCTCTTCTTTCTTACTTCTTGCTATAATTAAACCTTTTTTATTTTTTAAAAAATAAAAGAATGCAAAATAAGCATCTGGGTTTTCTATCTCAAAAACTTTTTCTACTATTCCTGAAAGACCTGGGAATTGTTCATCAAGTTCAATGTATGAAAGAGTTATATAATGCCCTTTAATAGTTTTATAGATTAGATTATTCAATATATTATGAAATAATGATATCTGTCCTTCATGGTTTATTAATTTTATTTTCCTCGTTGCGACTTTAATGTCTGCACCATTTTTAATTAAATAGTGTGCAGCTTCAAAATCTAAATCTTTTGTGCTAGCATGAGTAAAATTCCCAGTATCAGCATAGATTCCAGTTAAAGCAATAGTTGCATCGATCGGATTTATCTTAATATTATTCTTAATCAAAATAGAGGCTATTAGTGAAGTGTTTGCTCCAGTTTCTTCAGAAATCAACTTCGCATTTTCAATGTCAAAGCTATCTGCTATATGATGATCCCAAACTTCAACTTCTAAAGATGAATTCAAAAGATGTATATATTCATTGATTCTTGCTTTTGTTCTAGTGTCGACTATAACTAGTTTATCTATTTTTTGGTCAGATATTTCATTTTGAGTCTTTAGGTTCAAAAAATCAGCATAAAGAGAATATAGATTTTTTGCAACAGGATGGATGAGAGTACTTTTTATTAATATAGCCTCTGGATATATATATCTCATCAAAACCATTGAACCTAGGCAATCATTATCTGTATTTGAATGACCAATTACTGCAATCATATTTATAATTTATAATATAATTTTTAAAAATCAAAATTAAAATCAAATTATTGACTTAATAAATTTTTATTCGATAAATTTCTTCAGAATTAACAAGAAGAAAAGCAAATGGATAAAATTATAAAAATCCCAGAATTAATTGCACCTGCAGGTAGTTTAGAAAGTGCAATTTATGCATTTAATGCTGGAGCTGATGCTGTATACTTCGGTTTATCTAGTTTTTCAGCAAGAAAATATGCAGTTAACTTTGACGAAAAACAATATAGGAAACTTTTACTTTATGCAAAAAATAATAATAAAAAAGTATACTTAACATTAAATACAATAATAAAAGAGGATGAATTAGAACAATTATTTAAATTATTGAAATTTCTTCAAATTTTCCCTCCGGATTCTATAATAATTCAAGATTTTGGCATTATTAGTTTAATAAAATATTTTTTAAAAGATATTAATATTCATGCTTCAACTCAAAGTGGTACCTACTGTTCCTACTCTTATGAACTTATAAAAAATTTAGGTATAAAAAGAGTCATACTAGCAAGAGAAAACAGTTTGAATGATATTGATGATATTAAAAAAGAATTTAAAGAAATTGAAATAGAAGTTTTTATACATGGAGCTTTATGTTACAGTTTTTCGGGATATTGCCTTGCATCTGGAATCTTACTAAAAAGAAGTGGAAATAAGGGTGAATGTGCTCAAATATGTCGTAATTATTTTAATTTTTTTTCAAAAACTAGGTATGGTAATTTAGATTTAACCTCATTTTCTTGCAATGATTTAAATTTAAATAAAAATATCATAAAGCTAGCAAAGATAGGAGTAGATTCATTTAAGATTGAAGGAAGAATGAAAGATCCAGAATATACTTTTAATACTGTTAAAAATTACAGAAATATTTTAGATAGATTTGCTGAAAACCCAGAAGACTTTTTATATGACCATACATTTAATAATAATTCCAAGAATATATTACTTTCATTTTCAAGGATTCCTACTAATGGCTATTTCAACCATAAAAATGGTGAGAAACTTATAAATCCATTTTTTCCTTTTCATATAGGGACAAATCTCGGTACTTTTAAGAGTTTAAGTAAAAATTCTATTTTAGTGAAACTTGAAGAGGATATTAGTCAAAGAGATGGAGTATTACTATTAGTAAAAATAGAAGATAGAATCATCTCTTTTCCATTTTCTGCAGTAAAAATATTCACAAATAATAGAGAAGTATATAAGGCGCATAAAGGTCAAATAGTAAAAATATCTTCCCCTTCGTTAATTGAGTTTTATAATATTTTTAATTCTAAATATACCAATAAACAAAAAAAGGATAAAAATATATTTTCCAGTAATATTAATCTTGATGAATTCAACTTGGAAAATATCTTGAAGAGTAACTTTTTTATTCTTAGAAAAATTTCAGATAGAAATCTAGATTTAAAAAAAATAAATGAAAATCTTTTAAAAGAGCAAAAATTAATAATACCAATTGAATTCAAGATAGATGAATTAAAAAAAATAGACTCTAAAATTGCAATGAAAAAGTTAGATATCTATAAAAATTATAAAATTGAAAATGATATTGATTTATATGATATTAATATGATTTATTCTTATAATATTCTTGATAGAAATTTCAAAAAAAAATTGAATTTTATTGGTCAAAAAAGAATTGGTGATAGATCCTATTTAGAAATTTTCGAGCACGAAATTTCAAAATCTCAAAAAGAAGACAATTTTGAAATTAAGGCTAATTTAGATTTTAGGTTACAAGATATTTTTGATAAAATTTTTGTCCAGCCTTCTTTGAATAAAAAAATAATAAATCAAATTAAAGATGATGTCAGAAAAGGTATAGATGATTTTTTAAATTTTGATTATGATATATTTATGAGTAATTCATCTTTTAAAAACTTTCCCTTTCCAAAAACCTTTTTTGAAGATAACTCTTCCCCAACTGAATTTTTTAAATCCATTGATAAAACTAATATAATTAATCAAAAAAATTTGGTTTTGGATAAATTGTATAAGAATAATATTATAATAGATAATTTTTTTTATAGAAAGAAAATTTCTCCTAAGAATTATATAGAACAGCTTGATGATGATAAATTTATTCCTTTTATAACCTTTGATAACCTAAAAGAGTCGGATATAAAAAAAAACAAAACTATATACAAAGTTGAAAATATCATCTTTTTACCATTACATCCTATTATAGATAATGTAAATATATATATAGAATCAATAGAAAAAATGATTGAAAGAAACCCCGAATTTATTTTTATTTTTGGAATAAACTCTACTTGGCATTTTTATTTTTATAAAAAATATTTGAATAGTTCAAATGTCTTTTTTTATTTTGATTTTTATATCTATATTGCTAATATAGTCTCTTATATGTATTACTCAAATTATAATAAATCTTTGTTTGGTTTATTCTGGATAGAATTTCAAGATGAGATAAAAAAAGAGTTGAATAATAATAAATTGACCTTTGATATTAATAAAAATTTACCTTTATTTGAATTAAAAGACTTTAATCCACCATTATTTATAAGCAGAGGTTGTTTACAAAGGAATATCTTTAATGATTTTACCTGTGAAAAAGATTGCAAAAAAAAGTACATCTATAAATTAAAAAATCAGAAAAATGAGTTTTTGTACATAATTCAAAATTGTATTTCATATTTTTTCAAAATTACCTAGAAAAACTAGCTGTATAACAAATCATATAATTCTGGATATCTAATTTTTACCTCTTGTTTTGGTTTATAAAGTCTATGTATTGAATGTGGATAAATAACTTCTTTATTTACCGTCGAAAGATAATAGTGTGGTTCTTTGAAATTTGGTTTAGTGGTCCAAGTATATTTTGAATTCAGATCAAAATAAACCGATGCTACTTTAATATTTTTATGATTTAAGTTTCTTCTAAGTCCCTCTTTCAACTTGTCCACAACTGGATTCACATAAATACCTGCTTTAAAAGTTGTATCTATGATCAGAATCTTACTTGTATCCTCAACTCTTTCTAAAAGGTACGGTAGACCAATTATATTACTCTTATATGAGAGATGCGAAGAAGATGTGTTTATGGCAACATGATCTGGATTTTTCTTTGGGTTTCCATTTATCTTATTTAAATACTTATATGTTTCATGAATATAAATACCTGAAATAACACCACCAGGCCATAGAGCAATCAAAAAGTCTGGTTCGAAATCAGAGTAAAATACATTTACACCTAGTTTTATTGAATCTATCTGTATTTTTTCTGGTGTTAACCATAGATAATCTTCAGGAATATCTAAGTTTTCAACAGGAAAAGATTTTTTAGATAATAAATCAAATATATCTGGATAATTTTCTTTAAGTACACTATTTTTATTATCTATTAAAAGATCTGATATTTCATGTGGATAATTTACCCAACAATCTTTATCATAGTCATTTAAATAAATTAAATTTGTTTTGTATATATTTTTTTCTGGTTTTCTATCTAAAGTTGCAACATAAATTTGGTGGGGCATGTTTTTTCTTGTTTGATGCTGTAATAGTGTAAGTAGATGTGATATAGTTTCACCAGTGTCGTAAATATCGTCAATTATCAAAAGAATATCTTCTGGGACAACGACCTTAATCACATGCTCTAAACCTTTTACTATTACTTCTTTTTGTGTAAAGTTTTCCCCATAAGTAGAAGTAGTTATGGCTGTATGATTTATAAAAATTCCTTGAAGTCTAAAATATTCATTTATCCCAATCCCAACAATAGTCCCACCTCTCCAAAGAGAAATCGCATGATTTGGTCTGATATTTAAATCATAAAGTTTTTTACCGAGTAAAAATGATTCATACATTATTTGTTGGGCTGATTTAAATACAAAATTCATATTTTACCTTCATATTAAATATTTTTTAAGATTTTAATTTTTTTTTTTATAAAGTAAATAACTAAGCTAAACAATTTCTTGACTTATTTATCTTATATTGTTTTTTGATTAAAAATAATACTTTTTAAAGGAATTAAAATGGCAAATACATATCTATTTACATCAGAATCAGTAGGAGAAGGTCATCCAGATAAACTTTGTGATCAAATTTCAGATGCGATTTTAGATGCAGCATTAACTTTACAACCAGATGCAAGAGTTGCTATTGAAACATTTGCTTCAAACGGTGTCATTGTCATAGGTGGAGAAATGACTTTAAGTAAAGGATATATTGATATACAAGATGTGGCTAGAGGAATCATAAGAAAAGTTGGTTACGATAATCCAGATTATGGACTAGATTATAAATCTTGTGGAATATTGACAAATATAAATAGACAATCACCTGATATTGCTTTGGGGGTTGATGAAAAAAAAGAACATGAGATGGGTGCTGGAGATCAAGGGATGATGTTTGGTTATGCTTGTAAAGAGACAGAACAACTAATGCCAGCACCAATTGTATTTGCTCATAATATTATGCTTAAAGCATCAGAGGTTAGGAAAAATGGTTTAATGCCTTGTCTTAGACCAGATGGAAAATGTCAAGTTACTGTAGAATATAAAGATGGTATTCCTTTTAGAATTCATACAGTCGTTCTCTCTCACCAGCATGATCCAGATATCTCATATGAAGAACTAAGAGAAAGCTTGATTGAAAAAGTAATAAAACAAGCATTACCTGTAAAAATGCTAGATTCAAAAACAATTTATCTTATAAATCCAACAGGGCGTTTTGTCATAGGTGGTCCTATGGGAGATACTGGTCTTACAGGGAGGAAAATTGTTGTTGATACTTATGGTGGGGCTGGTAAAGTTGGTGGTGGAGCTTTTTCAGGTAAAGATCCCACAAAAGTAGATAGATCAGCTGCTTACATGGCAAGATATATATGCAAAAACATAGTAAAAGCAGATATAGCAGAAAAATGTGAAATTGAACTTGCCTATGCAATTGGTATAGCCCATCCAGTATCTGTTACTTTAAATTTCTTTGGAACTGGAAAATATCCAGAAGATAAGGTTGAGGAAATAGTCGAAAAGATCTTCCCTTTAAAACCAAAAGATATCATAAATCATCTTGAACTTCAAAAACCTATCTATACTGAAACAGCTACATTTGGTCATTTTGGAAGAGATAAATTTTCATGGGAAAAAACCGATAAAGTAGAGGAGTTATTAAAATATTTAAAGAAGTAGGAAATATAAATGACAGCAAAACTACCCTCTTCTAATGTTAAAGAAAAGAAATTGAATAAACCTTCAAAAACAAAGAAAAAAGAAAAGAGAAATATTACTGAATTTAAAACTAAAATTAGAAGAGTCAAAAATGCTTTAGGCGAAAGAAACTTAAATAGAACTTTCTGGAAAAAGATAGATGAAATATTAAAAGAAAAAGATGTTAATGCAGAAGAAAGTTCTTTTGCTGATTTTGAAAAATTGCTGATTAATCAAGCATATAAAATAGCAAAAAGAGCAGACTATTTTTCTTATTTTATAAATATTATTTTAGGCTTAGCGATATATTTTATTTTTTATTTAATTTTTCAAAATAAAGAATTTTTCAAAAATATTTTTTCAAATTTTGAATTTAATAAACCAGATATTATATTCATCCTATTCTTAATTAATGGTGTTATTTTTAATCTATCACAGATAAGAATTTCATCCTACGAAATTTTTTCTCTTGATTATTCTTTAATGATTCCTATCACGATGATTTATGGTCCAATTTATTCAGTTTTAACTTTTTCTTTTATTTACATTATAAGAGTAATAAGAGATTCAAGAAGAGGTTATATTGCTAGAGGGAGAATTTATAGATTTGAAAATTTTATATCAAGTTTATCTTATTATTTTTCAAGCATTGGTTCTGTCGGAGCAGAAATACTATTAATATCATTCGCTTCATCTTTATTTAATTTGTCTGTTATAGAATTCAATTTGGGATTTTTAGCATTCCTTGTTGCTCTATTTATTTTAGGTCCGTTAGTTCATGATTTAATGGCACTAATAGGAATTTGTTCTCGTGGTACATATATAGGCCATATTATCAATCTTACATTTCTTGCTTCTAAAGGCGTAGATGCAATTATATTATTAAATGGTTATTTATATTTTGTTGTTGTCAAAACATTTGGTTATTTTGGATTTGGATTTTATACTGCCATATTATATGGAGTTTTAATAGCATTTATAAGACTTTCAAAAGTAAATGAAATCGTTCAGAAACAAAAAGAAGAAATTGAAAATGAAAAAAAATTACTATCAAAATTAAATTCTGATATGAATAAAGCTGCTACGATATTACAAGAGAAAACGAAAGACAACCTTGATATCACTAAAGTCATAAGCATACAAGCAGAAAATGTCGGTCAGCAATTTTTAAATGTTAAAGATAAACTTTCTAGTTTAATTTCCTATCTATCTGCAGTAACAAAAGGATTTAATGATATAACTAAAAAGACTGAAGAAACTACATTAAAAATCGAACAATCTAAAGAGATAATTTCAAAATCATCCAATATGTTAAAAGAGTTTAGAGATTCAACCGAAGTCGTTGAAGAATCTTTAACTTTGATCACGGAAATTTCAGAGCAAACTAACCTTTTAGCATTAAATGCATCTATTGAAGCAGCAAGAGCAAAAGAAAGTGGTAAAGGCTTCGCTGTTGTTGCAGGGGAGATCAGAAAACTTGCTGAAAAAACCACAGAATCAACAGATAAAATATATTCTGTAATTACAGCAAATTATAAAATAGCAGATAGACTAAAAAAAGTATTTGATGAACTTTCATTATTGTTTTTAAACTATCAAAATGATATAAAATCTATAAAAGATGATATTCAAAAATTGAATACTAAATATAATGAAATAAATACTTCTATTTTAGGCATTGGAAATTCGATAGATGATTCTGTTACAACATTAAACATATTTAACAACATCTCCAGCGAAATTGCTGTCATTACAGATGAATTGAATTCACTTAATTCTGAATTAAAAACAAACCTAAATAAATAGAAAAATTAAATTTTTCCTTCCACTATATCTATCATATTTTTTAGACTAATTAAACTGTATTTTAATTCGGATTTATCTATAATTATTTCATTACTATCTACTTTTTCTTCTTTTATTTTTAACAACAAATTGTATAGATTATCTAAATTTATTTTTTGCATATTTTTGCAATATGATTCTTTCACAGAAAAAATCTTTTTGTCTGGATTCTCTTTTTGAAGTCTGTTAACAAAAGTTGATTCTGTTCCAACAGCCCATACAGAACCGCTTTCAGATTTCTTAATCAAATTATATATGTACTCCGTAGAACCAGAAAAATCTGCTAGACTTACTACTTCAACTTTTGATTCTGGATGAACTACTATCTTTATTTGAGGGTAATTTTTTCTAAGATTTAAAATATCTTCTTCTGAATATAATTGGTGAACTGGACAAAAGCCATTCCATAAAAAAATATCTATATCATCATAGTTTTCTTCCTCTTTTAAATTCATTTCATCTCTTAAGAATATACTTTTAGTCCTTACATTTTTCATCTTTATGGCCGTATTAGAACCAAGATAGAAATCTGGGACAAAAATTATCTTTTTCTTTTTATCTAAATAATACTTGATTATTTTTTCTGCATTTGAAGAAGTACAACAACTTCCACCATTTTTACCTGTAAAAGATTTAATATCAACATAAGAATTCACATAAGTTATTATAACCACATCAAGATTTTTTTTATTCTTAAGAAAATAAAATATATTTTCCAAATCCTCTAATTTTACCTTTTCTGCGAGTGGACATAATGAATTATAATCAGGTATAAAGACTCTTTGATCTTCATTTGCAAGTATCTTTGCTGTCTCAGCCATAAATCTAACGCCGCAAAGTACTATATTTTTTTTTAAGGTACTAGATGCTTTTTTAGCAAGCATATAAGAATCCCCTACAAAATCTGCTAGATCTATAATTTGCTCGCTTTGATAATGATGAGCGGCAATGATTAAATTTTCTTTTAATTTATCTTTTATTTCTAATATTTTACTTTTCAATAATTCCACCATCCCCTCCTAATCGATAAACTTCATTGAAAAATCAAATGATTTTACAGAATGAGTCAATGATCCTATAGATATATATGTTGGCATGAGACTAGAATATTTTATAATTTTTTCTTCATCCATATTTCCTGAAATCTCGGTTTCAACCTTATTATTAATAATTTTTAAAGCCTCTTTTGCAGTTTCAAAATCCATATTATCTAGCATTATTCTATCAACATTTAAATTTAAAGCTTCCTCAACTTCTCGCAGATTTCTTGTTTCTACTTCAATTTTATATCTATTTTTATATTTATCCCTTACTTTTTTAACTGCATTGGTAATACCTTTAGCGCCATCTATATGATTATCTTTTATCATAATCATATCATAGAGACCATACCTATGATTTTTTGCACCACCACATCTTGCAGCATATTTTGCCAAGACTCTATAACCAGCTAGAATTTTTCTTGTATCCAAAATTGAAGTTTTATTTGATGTTAATTCGACAAATTTAGCAGCCTTTGTTGAGATCCCACTTAAATAACCAAGAAAATTTAATGCAGTTCTTTCTGCTTTAAGTAATGAAAGTAAACGACCTTCAACTGTTGCTATAATTTCTTGATTATGGATTATTTGAGAATCAAATTTATGTTTTTTAAAAATTATAGTTTTATCTACCATTAAAAAGACTAATTCAGCGATATCAATACCAGATAAAACTCCATCTTGTTTTGCAATGATCTGTACTTTACCCTTTTCATCTGAAAAAATAGCAGAAGAAGTTATATCACCTTTGGTACTAAAGTCTTCTTTTAAGCCGATTTTAATGATTTTTTTAATTGATTTTATATTTTTTTTTAATTCTGTATCCATTTTTACCTCACTAATAATTTATTGCTTATCAATATAAAAGTTCAAGCATAAAATTAAAATAATTTATATTTAATTACGATAATATTGAAAATATCTAGATAAAGTAAAAGTAAAACTATGAAAGATATATTTTTTTTTATTTACTAATGAGGAATAAATGGATACAGATAATAATTATAATAATGACAATTCAAATAAACTTAATCAAAAGCTCAGTGATTACAAGTCTTTAATAGAGATAGGATTAATTATTTCTTCTGAAGGAGATATTAACTCCATATCAAAAGAGATATGTTATGGACTTATAACTAAATATCAAATAGAATATATAGTAGTTTTACTATTTCCAGATGAAGTTCAAAAAGAGATGAAACTCTTTGTTTTTCAAAATTTTCAAGAAAAAGAAGAAAAAATCGAAATTAATGATTTCAATCCCATAAGGTCATTTTTTCTATCTCACCCTAATCAGGTTGATTTTTCAACATTTTCATTCTTGTTACCTGTAGATATGGTTACTCAATTTTTGAAATTCAAACCAGAGATTATATTTCCTTTAAAATCAACTGAAAATGTCTTTGGATTTCTAATGCTTTCACAAAATGAAACAGGTAAGTTTAATCAAGATGATATAGAATATATTTCTAATATTTCATCATTTGCTTCTGTTGCTATCCAAAACAAGAAAAACTACTTAAAAGCAATTACTGATATGAAGACTGGACTTTATATCTACACTTATTTTATTCAAAGGATGAATGAAGAAATCGAAGTTTTTAAAAGATATTCAGATGTTTTTTCCGCTTTAATGCTAGATATTGACTTTTTTAAAGAAGTAAATGATAAATATGGGCATTTAATAGGTGATCTTGCTTTGATAGAACTCGCAAAAATTATTAAAAATAATATAAGGTTAAATATTGACATCCCAGCAAGATTTGGTGGTGATGAATTTGCAGTTCTATTTCCTAGAACATCAAATATCGTAGCATTTCAAATCGCTGAAAGAATTAGAAGGAAAGTAAATCAATCAATATTTTACTTTGAAGGAAGAGAGGTTAGATTTACGGTTTCTATTGGTGTTTCTACCATTGTCCCAACAGTAAATGAACCAGAAAACTTTATAAAATTATGTGATAAAGCTTTGTATTACTCAAAAAGAGCAGGTAAGAATCGAGTGACTTCCTTTTATAATAATAAATATGGTGTGTATAAAATTAGTTCAGAATGATATTTTTTCTGCTTTCCCAAATTTACCTTGTAAAAATATTCCCTTTATAATCATTGTCGCATAGCTACCTTTATTAAGGATAAACTCAATTCTTACTTTTTTCTTGCCTTTAAAAAAATCATCATCTTCGAAATTATATATCTTAAAATCCTTTGGTATTAAATATGCCTTTCTTTTTTGACTCTTTATATTTATACCTAAAAATCTTGCGTCTAGTTCTTTAAAATTAATTTTTTCACTTTTTTCAATTTCAAATAGGATATCTTGTAAAATTTTATTAAATTCAAACTTATTTTCTCCCATAAAAATATGACTATCAGAATAGATTTCTGTATCTAAATTTTTTGAAGGGATAGGTAATAAGATATTTGATATAAAATTGAATAAATCATCATTTAAAAATTCTGGAAAAAGATATTGCTGCACTTCACCTTTCAAAGAGTAGAAGTTATTTCCTTTGTTAAGTTTTACTAAAATTTTAGATAAAAGAAGATTAAAAAGATAAGATTGATATGCATGAAAAAGAAGGATTAGATATCTTCTATCCATAGATTTAAAAGCTTTGAAAAAAATTATATCCCTTTCTTTGATTTCATGACTCTTTTTTTTCATTTCTTCTTCGTAGATTGTTATAAAGAATTTTTTAAGTTCTGGAGGTAGCTTTTTAATTGTTTGTTGATAATCAATTTTATTATCATTGTTTAATATAAAATTTAAAGCATCTATTTTAGATTTTTTAACATCTTTTCTATCATATTTTGATGTCATAAAAAGTAGATTGACCCCTGAAATAAAATCCTTTTTTATTAAGCTTTTTGCAACAAAGCCTTGCTGATGCCTTGCACTTCCAAATCTTTGATCATCAAAATAATTTGGAACTCCTTGATTTTTAACTATTTCTACTCTATCTAATATTAAAGGTATCTGTTTATTATCTATTGATCTTACGACAATAGAAAATTTGTTATAATCAATACTTTCACTTTTTATCTGTTTTTCAATGAAACCTATAAAAGAAAAATCAACATTTGGAATTATTTGTTCATTTCTATTTATTGCATCAATCATCTTATTTGCAAACTCTCTTCTAATTGACATATAAGAAGTAGTTACTGCATGCCTATCTTTTATACCTGCAATAGATATTTCATTTTTTGGAACTTTTAATCTTGTACTTAATGAAGATATTAAATCAAATGTGCTCCATCCCTTTTTCTTAAAAGTAAATAGACCAAATTCCGCATCAGACTTAATATCAACTGTTAAATATTCTTCAACAATAAAATCTTCAGGAAATGTTCGGATTTTCATAATCTTTTTCTATGATGCCCTTAATATTTTCGAGAATTTCTTTGTGATCATATTTATCTATTATCTCATATGGAATTGGTTTATGAAAATAAAGTGAGATTTCTTTCTTATAATAGATTAAAAAGCTCCATTTGGGCTTAACAATGTATGTACCATTTATTGTTACTGGCAAAAGATCGAATTTTGTGTTTTCCCAGATTGAAATAAATCCTCTTTTAAATTTATGAATATCGCCATCTAAAGTTCTTGTTCCTTCAGGAAATATAGCTATTGAACTAGATCTATTTTTTCTTAATTTTTTGGATCTCTCGTTGATTTTTAAAATTGTTTCCTTTATCTTCTTTGAATCTATAGGAATTGTATCCATTTCCTTTAATAAGGCACCGAAAAAAAGGACTTTAAAAAATCTTTTATTGGCTACCCATATTGTATTTGGCATAAAGTACATTATCGCAGCGATATCATAATAACTTGCATGATTTGCAACTATTAGATAGTTTTTGTTTTTCTCAATATTTTCAAGTCCATAAGCTTTTAATTTTATCCCTATTATCTTAAAAAATAATAATGACCAATATTTGGATAAAAAGATGAAAATATTGTTTAATTTTAATACTTTTGCTAATAATCCTATAAAGAAAAATACAGTTTGGATAGGAAGAGCTATAATATAAGTTATAAAAGAACATAGTATAGTTGAGAATTTTATTTTTCTTTTTGGCTTCATTTTAGCTAAATATAAAAACTAATCTTTTTTTTTCAATATTTTAAATATCCTAAATCTTGCATAATTAAAATTATATTTTATAGGTTATAAAAAGGATTAAAATGAAATTAAAGGGAATAGGTATTTCAGGGACAATTTCTTGGGGTAAAGTCTATCTCTATCTACAAGAATCTTATTCTATTCCAAAATATAATGTTATTGATATTCCTTCTGAAATAAATAGATTCATAAAAGCTCTTGATAAAACAATAGAAGATATAAATAAAATAAAACTATCACTCGAAAAAACTGTTTCTAAAGATGAGCTTTTTTTATATACATCTTTCATACTTTTACTAAATGATCAAAATTTCGTTTCTATGGTTACAAATGAAATTAAGAAAGGACAGAAAAACGCAGAATGGGCTTTATATATTGTCCTTGAAGAATTAATTTCTAAATTCCAGAATATACCTAATATTTCTTTTGCCCAGCGATCTGAAGATATTTCATCCATTGGGGAAAAGATAATGATGAATCTTCTAGCCAAAAAAGAAGATGAGAATTTAAATATACCTCCAAATTCAGTAATAATAGCAAGATCTATTTCGCCAACTGATCCAATAATAATGGAACATAAGAATATCGCTGGGCTTATAACGGAACTAGGTGGGTATGCTTCACATACCGCAATAATGACTAGGAGTCTTTCTATACCTTCTGTATTAGGTGTTGAATTTATAACTTCAATAGCTCAAAATGATGAAGATATAATATTGAATCCTCTTACAGGTGAAGTTATATTAAAACCAACCGATGAAGAATTTAAAGAAGCAAAATCTCTTCAAGCTAAACAAAAAAGACTCTTATCTAGTTTTCATCCATTTATAAATAAAGAATCTAAAACAATTGATGGAACCTCAGTAGATATACTTGCAAACATTGCATTTGTGGAAGAAATTCCTTCACTATTAAAAACATCATCTAAAGGGATAGGTCTTTATAGATCAGAGTTTATTGTTCTTCAATCAAATTCATTCCCACCAGAAGAAACTCAATATAAGATGTTGAAAAAGCTTTTTTCAACTTACCATCTAGATAAAGAAATTACAATTAGAACCTTAGATTTAGGTGGAGACAAAATTATTCCAGGTTATGCATCAGCAAATGAGAAAAATCCTTTTTTAGGATATAGAGCAATCCGCTTTTGTCTTTCCAGACCAAAACTTTTTCTTGAACAGATTAGGTCTATTTTAAGAGCTGCTTACGGAGCAAAAAACTTAAAAATAATGATTCCAATGGTATCTAACTATGAAGAAATAGTCGAAACTAAAATGCTATTTAATGAAGCAATAGAGCAACTTCAAAGAGAGAACATTCCTTATTGTAAATCATTTAAAATTGGGATAATGTTTGAAATCCCGTCCATTTACTATATTTTAGATGAACTTTCAAAAGAGATTGATTTTATTTCTATTGGAACAAATGATTTAATTCAATACCTGCTTGCTTGTGACAGAGGAAATGAAAAAGTAGCTTATCTTTTTAAGTATTCAAACCCATCTGTGCTGAGATTCTTGAATGATACAATAAATAAAGCAAATCAATTGAAAATTGAAGTTTCTATGTGTGGAGAAATGGCTTCAGATATTTATTCTATCCCGATTTTATTAGGTATGGGGTTAAGAAGATTTTCAATACCACCATCTTCTTATATGCTTTTTAACAAACTATTGCACTGCATAAGCATGAAAGAATGCGAAGAACTTACAAAAGAAGTTTTAACCTTAATCTCAGCAAATGAGATAGAAAATAAGGTTGATAAATGGATAAAAGAAAGAGCATATGAAGTATATGAATTTTTTCATTTGCTAAAATAAAATATTGAAATAATTTTTTTTTTAATCTAATTTCATTTAAGTCAATTGGATAAAATATCTTAGTAGAGAATTTAGGATTTATCAAGGATTAATATGCAAAAAAGAAATGATTATTATAGAATTGTACTAGCTGGGCGACCGAATGTTGGAAAATCTACAATATTTAATATTTTTGCCAAAAAGAGAGTAGCTATAGAGTTTGCAAAGCCAGGTACGACTAGGGATCCAATAGAAAAAATTGTTGAAATTGGAGATAAAAAGGTACTATTGATAGATACTGGTGGTTTTGAATTTGAAAGTAAAGATCCTTTATATACTTTAATTGGGGAGAAAGCAAAACAATGTATCCAAAATGCCGATTTAGTTCTTTTTATCGTTGAGAAAGATAAGATTATTGATGAAGATATCGCCTTTTTAAGGTTTATAAAAAAGAATTCGAAAAAATATATACTGATTATAAATAAGTCTGAAGGAAAATATAAAGATCTTTTACCTACTGAGATTTATAGATTAGGCGTTAAAACAATGGTTCCCATATCTGCTATCCATAGAGATAATATTGATATATTAGAAGATACCATTATTGAGATTATGAATCAGGATTTAATTGAATCTGATACTTGCTCGAATCAAAAAGATAACAAAAATAAAGAAAAATTAGATTTAATTAATAAAAATTGTATTAGTGAAAATTTTGAAAAAGACATTTTGAGACTTTCCATCGTTGGTAGGCCAAATACTGGTAAATCTACCTTATTAAACTGTATTTTAAATGAGGAAAAAGCCATTGTTTCAGATATACCAGGTACTACACGGGATGCTATTGAAACTCGTATCAATTATAAGGGGCAACAGATTATATTAGTTGATACTGCGGGGATAAGAAAGAAAAGTAAAATTGACACAGATCTAGAATATTATTGTATAAAAAGAAGTTTTGACGCCATTGATAATAGTGACATTGTAATTCATCTTGTTGAATCTAATGATTTAATAACATCTCAAGATAAGAAAATTTCAGATTATATAATAAATAAAGGTAAAGGTTATATCTTAGCTTTAAATAAAATAGATTTACTTATGAAAGACATTGAAAAATCTAGTGAATCAGTAAATATAGCAAAAATCAATCAAGCTTATGAAAAATTAGATGAAACAATTAATTATCAATTTCCTCAAATTTCTTATGTTAAAAAATTTTTTATTAGTGCAAAAAATAATTTTAATGTCGATTTACTACTTGATTATTGTATTGACCTGTTTATAAGAATTAAACTTGAACATAAAACTTCTCAACTAAATAAAGTCATTGAAAAAATATCTGAAATAAAACCTATTCTAATAAATTCCTCTTTCTTGAACCTTTTATATATGGTTCAAGTAAAAGATATCCCGAGGATCTATAAGATTTTTACAAATAAAGAAAGCAGAGAAATCCCATCATATTATACTCAATACATCATAAATGAACTAAGAAAACAGTTGAATTTAGAATCAATTCCTATTAGAATAAAATATGAAAAAAGAAAAAATAAAAATCAGGAATAAATATTATGATTTTTTTTATAATTTATTTATTAATTTCATTTTTAATTGGAGCAATACCAACTGGTCTTATTATTGGAAGGATTAAAAAAGTCGATATAAGAAGTCAAGGATCAAGAAATATTGGAGCAACAAATGTGACAAGAACTCTAGGTCCGATATTTGGCATCATAACTCTTTTTATAGACTGTCTTAAAGCCTTTTTCCCTTTAATTTTATTTAAACCTATTTCAAGTTATTTTTCAGCATCACAACAACTATTAAATTTAGAATTAAGCAGATCCATAATAGCCGTTGCTATATTATGTGGCAATACATTTAATCCATTTTTAAGATTTAAGGGAGGTAAAGGTGTAGCAACTGGTCTTGGAATAATGCTATTTTTAAATCCTATAGGAGTCGCAATATCTTTTGCCATTTTTTTTATTACAGTTCTTATTTCAAAATATGTATCACTTGGTTCAATTTTAGCTGTGATTACTATTATTATTTCATCTTTTTTTCTTTTAAAATCATTTTACATCATTGGTGCTATTATTTTAATTGGTCTTATAGTTTTAGTTAGACATAAAGAAAATATAAAGAGACTTTTAAATTCCACTGAAAATAAATTTGCATTTAAGAAAAATAAAAAATAAAATTTTATGATATATCCATTTTTTTAAGTTTTATTTTTTACATAAACTAAAGTTATAATAAAGATAAATTAAAGTTATAATAAATATGAATTAAAATTATAATGAAGATAACTTAAAGCTATAAGAAGAGAAATATATGGAAAATGATAAGATCTATTATTCTATTTCAGAGGTTTGCAAAATTTGTGAACTTAAACCTCATACTCTTAGAAGTTGGGAAGAAGGTATAGTTGCATTAAAACCAAAAAAAAACAAATTTGGACATCGCATTTATACAAGTCAGGATATAAAAAAAATAAAGATAATAAAAAAACTTGTATATATTGATAAATTGTCAATTAAAGGGATAAACGATTACTTTTTATCCAAATTTAACAATACAAAAGCACAAAAAATAGCTGAGATTCAAAGTTTATGGTATGAAATATATGATAAAACACAAAATTTAAAAAAATTTATTGACAATTTGGAATCAAATGGTATTTTGCATTTCGTAAGCCGAGATAGCTCAGTCGGTAGAGCAAAGGACTGAAAATCCTTGTGTCGGCGGTTCGATTCCACCTCTCGGCATTAGGGGCTCTCCTTAGACTAAGGATAGCCCTTTTTTTTTAATTTTAAATTTTGATTTTATCAATAAAATATTTTATTATTAATATGTTAGAAAAAAAGGCAAATATGGGCGAATATCAATTCGATTTAAGTTTGAATACTTTAAAAAAAGCGATTGAGATTTATTTAAAAATAGCCTATGAAAACTCAGAGATCCCTCAAATTATTAAGTCAAGATTGGATCCTATATTTAATAGTCAATCACTAGATGAGGCTTTAAATAATTTTAAGTTTGAATCATTTAATACTTCGCCATCTTATAAGCTTCAGCTTGGTTCTTCAAAGTATCCATTTTTAAAACTAGTTTACGAGAAAGCGGCTTTTTCAGATGAATATGGCTTCTATATAGATAGACATTCTGAATATATAGCTGTAGATTCTACTTCTCCGGAATTTAAAAAGGAACTTGAAATTAAAAACTATACATCGGAGATAAAATATAAGATTGAATCTGAGTTCGAAAATCAGGATATACCGACTTATAGAAAATTAGTTAAAGAGTATGTTTCTAAATGTAAAAGCAGTTTAAATTCTTCTTCTATTTCAAAAAAAGGTAAATTTATTTTACTTGTTGAAGATGACCCAGATATAAATGATATGCATAAATTAGAGTTAATGATTTTGGGTTATGATGTTGAAACTGTTTTCAATGGTTACGATGCACTTAAACTTGTTGAGAATAAATATTTTGATTTAATGATTTTAGATTTGATGATGTCTGGAATTTCTGGACAGGAAGTAATTAAAAGAGCTGGAAAAGAGATAGATATAATTGTACTTTCTGCTTTATCTGATAAATTTACTAAAGAAAACTGTCTTAGTTTGGGAGCTAAAGCTTATCTAACAAAACCAGTCCACAAAGATGATTTGAGGGACTTTTTATCAGATTTTTTCAATAAAAAAGCATTAAATCAAAATTAAAAAAGTTTAAATCAAACTTAAAATGTAAATTAAAAGATTATAAAATATGGCTGAGGTAATAAAATGTGTGGAATAGTTGGTTATATTGGAAAACAGGATGCCAAGGAAATTTTGATAAATGGTCTCAAAAGATTAGAATATAGAGGTTATGATTCTGCTGGTATTGCTTTATTAAATGATAAAGAAATAATAATTAAAAAATCTGTAGGAAAAGTTCAAAATCTTGAAAACAAGATTACAGATATTGAAGATGAATTTTCTTTAGGTATTGCTCACACAAGATGGGCTACACATGGTGAACCCACTGAAATCAATGCTCATCCTCATCTAGATTGTTCTTCAAAAATAGCTGTTGTTCATAATGGAATAATTGAAAACTTTAACATTTTAAAAAAATATCTCATAGAAAAAGGGCATAAATTTCTTTCTGAAACTGATACAGAAGTTTTTGCTCATTTAATAGAATCAAATTATAAGGGTGATTTTTTAGAAGCTGTTTTGCTTTCATTAAAAGAATGTGTTGGTTCTTTTGCTTTTGCTATTGTGCATAAAGACCACCCAGACACTATAATCGCAGCAAAGAAAGGTTCTCCCATGGTTGTTGGGATAGGAAATGGCGAAAATTATCTTGCGTCTGATGTGAATGCTATAACTTCGTTTACAAACAATATTATCTATGTGAATGAAGAAGAAGTAGTCATATTAAAGAAAGATTCATATAAATTTGTTTCATTTCAAAATCAGAAGCTAGAAAAACAAGTAGTTCAAATTGAAGCAGATTTGCAAAACATCGAAATGAGTAATTTCCCCCATTATATGCTAAAAGAAATTTTCGAACAACCTCATACCATATCTAATGCTGTTAGGGGAAGATTAAACTTTGAAGAAGCAAATGTTAGACTTGACGGTCTTTATGCTGTTGTTGATAAAATCAAAAAAGCAAAAAATTACATCTTGGCTGGCTGTGGTACATCCTGGCATGCTGCTTTAATTGGCGAATATCTATTTAATAATTTTGTAAGAACAAACGTGAAAGTTGAATATGCATCTGAAATGAGATATAAAAATACCTATATAGATGATTCAACTATATGTTTTTTTATCTCTCAATCTGGCGAAACTGCTGATACTATAGCGGCTTTAAGAGAAGCAAAAAGAAGAGAAGCAACATGTCTTGGAGTCTGCAATGTAGTCAATTCTACAATAGCTAGAGAAACATCATCGGGAGTATATTTACATGCTGGTCCAGAAATTGGTGTTGCTTCTACTAAAGCATTTACATCACAGGTAAGTGTTCTTACATTGATATCTATGTTCATCGGAAGACTTATAGGAAGAGTTTCCTTTGAAGAAGCTTATAATACCTTAAAAGAATTATCTTTACTCCCAGAGAAAGTTGAAAAAATTTTACATAACTCAACTTTTATTGAAAACATTGCTGAACAGTTTTATAAAGCAAATAATGCTCTTTTTCTAGGTAGAGGTATAAACTATCCAGTCGCATTAGAAGGTGCTTTGAAACTTAAAGAAATTTCTTATATACATGCCGAAGGTTATCCAGCTGCAGAAATGAAACATGGTCCAATTGCGCTAATAGATGAAAATATGCCAGTATTTGTCATCGCTACCAAAGATTTTCTCTACGATAAAGTTATAAATAATATTAAAGAAGTAAAAGCAAGAAGAGGTAAAGTTATTGCTATTGCAAATGAAGATGATAAAGAGATACAAAAATCTGTAGATCATGTCATTTATGTACCAAATACAATACCAGTTTTAGCCCCTATTCTTAACATTATCCCACTGCAACTTTTCGCATACTATGTTGCTGTTAGAAGAGGGCTTGATGTAGATAAACCAAGAAATTTAGCGAAATCAGTAACTGTTGAATGACCTTAATTGAATGAAGGTATTTGAAAAATGAAAAAAAAATTTTTTAACTTTGAAAATGAATCTTTTTTCTATATTTTTATAATAATTTTGGTTGCTTTTATAATTTCATCATTTACAGTTTCATTTTATTATCTTTCTAAAACTAAAATTTCGATATTAAAAATACCTTTATTTAATATTGTTGCTATTACTCTTTCTATTCTTTTCTGTATTTTCCTTTTTTATAGATATCTTAAATCCATTTTTTTTTATTTCATTTTTTTGCTATTATTATTTTTCATAGTCTCATTTGCAAATAAATTTCCATTAATTGGATTTTTTTTACTTATAATTTTTATCTTTCTATTTATAAAATCAAAAAAGATAATCTTCCCAAAAATCAACTGAACTTTTTATTGAAATTTAATAAAAAATCCTTTATTGACTGATTAACTTTCTTTCTAAGCTGTCTTACAGTATGTCTTTTTTTATATTGACAAATATCATATTCATCATTGCAGATTATGCACCTTTTCTTTTTAAGGCAAATCAAAGAAAAAGAAATCATGCTATTCTTCGTATAAATATCTATATCTAAGAATCTAAATTTTTTTTCAAGATTATAAGTAATATATTTGGTAACCATTGGTTCAGCTTTAATCTTTATCAATAAAAATTCACCACTTATCCCAGTTATTGTCTTGTAACTTATTATATTATTATGACCAAAATAAGATTCAAAAAAATTTATGATATACTTTAAGCTTTCTAAAAAAGAAAAATGGTATTTTGGAAAACCTTTAATATTTAAGCTAATGGAAATAATTATAAATTCAGTATTTTCTTTTTCTCCTTTTAAATATTTAAGTATCTTTTTATATTGGTTTTCTCTGGATTGTAAAATCTTACTTCTTATGTATTTGTAATTTTTATGTTTAATAATAATTTTCTTCATACCAATCTTTTATCATTTTAAAGAAAAAATGGAATATTGACAATGATAAAACTTAAATTATTATATTTAAGTAGTGACTGTTTAATTATAAAGGAATAATAATTATGAAAAGGAAATTCTTTTTATTTTTTCTTTTTCTAATATCTTTTTTGATTACTTTATTTCCTATTCATTTTGTTTCTGCTGAAAACAAGCTGACTTTCGCCGTTTTTTTTAACAATTTTACTGGCGAATTTGCTCCTAATGAAGTGAAATTAGCTACAGATAATTTATATATATATTTAAAAAGCAAATATAATATTGAATTAGTTGATTATGGTTTATCTAGCAGGGCTTATGCCTTAGAACTAATGAGAAAAGATAATTTAAAATGTTACGCTGAATTTAGTGGTAAGACTATTGGAATAAATTATTCAAACTCCAAATATAAAATAGATCTTTCGATTAATCTTATATTTGATTCCACTAAAACAGATCAAATAGATTTTGAAAAAACTAAAACTTATGAAGGTGAAGAATCTTATACTATTGGAGAATCCAAATCTTTTACCTTATCGAAAGCATTTATAGATATATTTAGTGAAAATATTGATAAAATTAAAGAAATTCTATCACAATAACTTTTTTATTTCAAAATCTTAAGCTGTCCATAATTCCCATCAAATCCAGCTGGTTCAAACTTAAATAAATTCTTTCTGATTGCTATTAAAGATGATTTTACATTATCTTCTATTTTCAAATCACTTATCATATTTATGATTATTTTTTCATCCAACATATATAGGTTGCTCTCAAACTCAATTTCATTTATAATCAATCTATAAATATCATTAACTTTTTTTGATTTTACTGAACTATTTAAAGATACTGCGATTACTTCTATTAAAGGGATTGAATAGAAAAATTTTTGTTTTCTAAGTTTATTCTTTTTTATTTCATTATTTATAGATTCTTTATTTTGTAAAAACAATTTTTGAACTCTATATTCAACGCCTTCAATCATTCTTTTATGACATATCGGACATATTAAATTTTCTGGAATGTCTTTAAATGAATAATATATCGGTTGATTATTTTCATGTCTATCTGCTCTATGTCCAGTTAAAAAATATCTTCCATGTTCTGGTTTGAATTCTACCGAATATACTAACCTTCGTTTTCGTATAGAATCTATTATATCAAAATAACTAAGATTATCTATTTCAAGTGAAAAAAATTCCCTTCCTATTCTATTTAAAGCTTCACTATGAGCATCTGAATTTGATATAACGAGAAAACCATTAAGACTATTTATTTTTAATATCATATCTGGATCAGCAGATAGACCTGATTCGAGAGCATTTATTTTTTTAGTAAATTGACCAAAGAATTGATCAAGAGTATCTATAGGATTTTCACCACCAAGAACACCATCTGGAGTAAATATATGTGCTGGAATAAACTCAATATCGGTAAATCTTTCTGAAAGATTCATTAAAAAATCTTCCATCTGATTTAAGTTTTCAAATTTTAAGTATGGTCTTCCAATTAGAAGTTTAGCCCCAATTTTTTCAAAAATTTTAATAACTTCTTCCACTACATAAAAAGATGGAAAAGTCATTAAAAGATGAACTGATTTTCTTCTTTTTTTATCGAAAAAATAAGGGGCAGTTAGAACTATTTCACTTTCTAAAATTATCCTAGGAATGAATTTATATTTTTTATTCTCAGTATTTTTTAATATAAACAAACCTTCTTCACTTTCTGTCAAATTTTCATGAAGGGTCTTTCTCCAATCTGGTTGAAGGGCATCGGCACTTCCATAAAGATTAATTCCTTTTATCTCTAAATTTTCATAAAGTCTTTCAAAGGAAATTTTCCCCACTCCTCCTGAATAACCAGAATGACAATGAATATCGCAAGTTATTATCATATTTTATCTTTTCCTTTATTTAAAAAGGGTGAAATCATTTATAATAAAATCTATTTTTTCTTATTCCCTAGAAATTTCTTTATTCTTAAAAGTTTGAATTTATTTTTATATTAAAAATCAATTCCTTTATCGAAATTAATATCTATTAAATAATTATCAATAAAATTAAACTTGACTTAGGTTTTATTTTTTAATAATTTGTTTTTGAGGAGATTTTATATGAAAAAAGATTGGGGTTCAATGAATATAATGGAAATATTATCTATACATCCGAAAGCAGCTGAAATTCTTGCCAGGTATAATGTTGGTTGTTTAGGTTGTTTTGCAGCTAGAGCAGAAACTTTAGTTCAAGGATTAAATGCACATGGTATTGATCCACAAAATGTTATTAATGAATTAGACGCTACCTTCAATGGATAATTTTGAAAAAAAAGAGGTCCTTTCTTTTTCAAGTAATTTACTCAACAATATTTTACAGAATTGGTTACTTATAACTTGCGGTAATATTAATGATTACAATATGATGACCGCAAGCTGGGGGACTTTTGGTATTTTATGGAACAAACCAATAGCTCAAGTCTTTATAAGACCTTCAAGATACACATTTGAATATATCTTAAAAAACGATTATTTTTCAATCTCATTTTTTGATTCATCTTATAAAGATACTCTTAACATTTTAGGCTCAAAAAGTGGTAGAGATTTTGATAAAATGAATATAGAAGGTTTAAAAGCCATAGATTATGAAGGTAAAACTGTCTTTTTTGAACAAGCTAAACAGGTATTAATTTGTAAAAAGATATATTCTCTCAAAATGCAATCCGAAAATATTGAAACAGATATTAAAAATAATTTTTACAAAAATGGGGATTATCATCATATTTTCTATGGTGAAATAATCGATTTCTTAAAGAAAATTTAAATAATTAAAATTCTTATAAAAAAAAGGAGCAAATTTCATAATTTGCTCCTTTTTTTTATAAAACAAAATAAAAATAACTATTCTTTTATCAAATCACTTAGAAGATAGGGTTTTTGAGTAAAAAATGTTTTAATAGTAGTCATAGTTATAGTAAACATTTCTGAAGTTGCATCATTTATCGCATAGAAAAGCTCTTGGTAATCATCTGGTGATTTTTCTTTCTTAAATATTAAGCATTTTGTCGTTTTACCATCTTTAGTAGTTATCGATATTTCAAATTCAACTTTATATTTATCTGGTACCTTATCAATTGCATCTACAGCTGATAGATAAAATATTCTATCCAAAATTGATTTTATTGATTCATCAGGGACAAGTAATTTTTTAGCTTTATCATTGTATGAAGCGGTCCAAAAAAACTTTTGATTTTCAAGTTCAATTAGATTTTCATCCTTTGTTTCATAATTAATGAATTTTATTGAAACTATATCATCCTTAATTATATTAGAAAAGATCATCTTATTTCTAAGCTGATTTGCGTTGAAATCTATAAGTTGAATAGCTTCTAATGTTATTATATAGATAGTTGGTTTATCTATAACTTTTAAGTATAATCCATCTCTTGCAGGGGTCCTTTCACCAAAAATTACTCCTGTTTCTTTTTCAACTCCATTTTCATCATACTTAAACTTAAAAGTTTTTTGGGGTTTTGCTAAACCAAAATCTTCCAAAGAAACATTGGATTCTACCTCGAATTTATCCTTAAAATAAAGTTGAGCAAATCCCATTAAATATGACTCAATGATAGAATTGTCTGTCTTATAGGAAGATGGCGAAACAAATTCCCATTTATCATTTGATTTTCTCAATTCAAATTGATTTGAAGCTATAGCATCTTCTACATAAATTGATTTGATGGATTCTGGTTTAAAATTTTCAAGAACAAGAGTTGATACTTTATTTTCCTTCTTTGAATCAATCAAATTTTTTATTCCTTTATAGGAAAAATATGAAATAAGTATTATAGCAAATATTATCAGTAGTATTATCAGCTGTTTATCAGACTTTTTCATTGCTTTCCCCTACTTTATCTCTTTTTTACTTTTAAAATTTTTTGCAAATCTTATACCAAAAATAATTAACAACATAAGTAATTCCAAAAACACAAAAGAAGTTAATGATATAAGTTTTTGTGTCTTGGCAGATAGCGTAACTTTAGTTGTATCCAAATCTTTCCCGGGGATATTTAGCAAAGCAAAATCATCAACTAAAAAATTAATGGAATTTTCAAATAGTAATAAATTTCCGATTGCATTACCTAACTTTAATGTTTTATTTGTAAACATATCTGAATCTGAAAAAATTATCCCAATTGGTGCATTTTCACCTTTTTTATTTTTTTCTTTCAATGATTCAATGACAAATCCTATATGTTTTACTCCCTTCTTCTCGGTATTTTTATCGAAACTTGGTTCTGACTTAAAGTCATAATCTTTAGAAATATCATTGTAGGCAGTTTCGAAAGTGTTTCCTAAAGAGATAATTATATAATCTTCAGATTTGGGAGTGTTTGGATTTAATATTAAAGGAGCCGCAGTAGATACTAATATTGGTTTATTGTATTCCTGAACTTTTTCTGTAATTTTATGATATGCAAGTTGACTTATTGGATAAAAGCTCCCTAACCCATAAAAATAATTCGTATTATCAGCCACAACACCTTTTTCTTGAATGACATCATACTTTTTAAGAAGTATTGCTACGATATTTGTATTGACATCAAAATCGGTTATTAAAACGAATTTTCCACCTTTAGAAATATAATCTTCAACAATCTTAATCTCTTCTTTTGAATAATCTTCTTTTGGGGCTGCGATTACTAAAACAGATGCATCTTCTGGAATCTTCCCCTTTTCAAGTAAATTAATATTAACAACTTCTCTATCTATCTTTCCAAGATATTCGCTAATATTACCATAGCCTGCTTCTTGATAATCATTTGTATATTTTTCACCATGTCCCATGACAAAGTATATTTTCTTTCCTTGAGCTGAAAGAAGATATCTAATAGCTGAAGAAATAAGTTTTTCTGCTATAAAAAGCTGTTTACCTTGTGAAGTTTCGTCGGGAGCTTGAGTCATTTCCCAAAAATCTATAGATGATAACTTTTTATTTCTTTCGTTATAGGCAAGATAAACTGTACCATCTTCATTTATTCCATATTTTGTAGCTAGATCTGGTCTTTTATTTAAATCAACTATCTCAAGTTTTATATTTTTAGAAAATTTCTCATATTGTTTCAGAATAGATTGAATAATAGATCCTTCTTTGGAGTCGAGTTTAGATGTTGTAGCAAAATAGATAATCTGCATTTCTTTATCTAAAGTCTTAACAAGTTCTTTTGATTCTTTTGATATAGTATATATTCCAGAACTTGTTAAATCTATCTTTGGTAACTTCCCGTTTAGTATAGCTAATAAAGCGATAGCTATCGCCACTGCGATAATTATCCTTAAAGTAACAGATAGCCCTTCAGATTTTATTTTATCAGATTTTACTTCTTTAATCGATTCCTTAAAGATCTCTGGATTTAAAAGAAAATAAATTATAATTCCAATAAAACCAACAGCTGAACCTATAAGGAAAAGTTTTTTTGAAGTTACCCATGTAACTATTAAAAAGGCTATTACAATCAATGATGATATCCAAAATATAAGTTCACATGCTAGTTTGTTTTTTCGAAGTTTACTATAAAAAGCAGCAATTGAACTAAAAAATTTATTCATATATTATTCCCCTTATTTTTTAATTGACTCTCACATTTAATATTTTAATTAAAATTATTTTTTAGATTCAACAAGTGTAACATTGACATAGATTATTAGACCAATAAAGACTAGAAAATATAGAAGAGCATTTAAATCTAAAAACCCTTTTGAAAGATTCGACAGATGCTCTTGATATGAAAGATTAGAAATCAAATTTTTAAAAAATGGTTTATAAACAAGATTTTTTAGCCAATCAATAAGAGAAATAATTAAAAGAACTACCCATGAAACCATAGCAGCAACTACCTGATTATTCGAAACATAAGAAACTAATAGACTTATTGTCGTAAAAAGCACTGTAAGTAAAATATAGCCTAATAAAGAAAAAATTAATGGAAGAATTTCAGGTTTACCAACAAAAAACAAGACAGCTGTATAAATAATTACTGGGCTTATCATTATAAGTGAAAAGAGGTTATAAGCTATAAATTTCCCAAAATATACTTCAGTGTCACTGACTGGTGAAGTATATAGAAGTTCTAATGTATTATTCTTTCTCTCTTCAGGAAATGCCCTAGCAACAACTATAGGGATGGATAAAGCAAGAATTATTATCATGTTCGGTATAAAACCTTCAAGACTCGCTATTTGAGCACTTACTAAAAATATATAGAAAAAAAATCCACTTAATTCGAAAAATATAAAAAGAATTATTGGTGCGATTATAGAATTCATAAAAATTGAATTTAAATCTCTTTTTGCTAAAAGCCAGCTCATTTTCATAATTATTCCCCTTTAACAAGTTTTGCAAAAATTTCTTCCAATGAAAGCTCTAACTCTCTTACTTCTAAAATCGAATATCCTTTCTCGACAATTGCCTTAGTTATGTTGGCTTGTATTGATGCCACATCTTCGGTTCTAATAAGGTATTCACTATCGTTTTTCTCGCAATTTTTTACACCTGAAATTGTAAGAATGAAATCTGAAATTTCTGCATTTTCTGAAATTTTAATAGAAAAAAGTCTGTCTGGTTGAAGTTTTTTTCTTAAATTATCAGCCGTATCTTCAGCAATAATTTCACCTTTATTAATTATTATTACTCTTGAACAGACTTCCTCTATTTCTGCTAAAATATGTGAAGATAAAATTATTGTTTTTTCTTTACCTATTTCTTTAATTAAGTTTCTAATTTCGATTATCTGAATGGGATCAAGCCCTATTGTAGGTTCGTCTAAAATTATTACTTTGGGATCATGTATCAATGTTGCAGCAATACCAACTCTTTGTTTCAATCCTTTTGATAGAGTTTTAATTTTACTATTATATTTTTCTTCAAGATTTGTTTTTTTTATGACAAAATCTAATCTATCTTTAATATCTTTTCTACTAACCCCATTTAGTTGAGCGACAAATTTAAGATAATCTGATACTGGCATTTCTGGATAAAGAGGGGGATTTTCTGGTAAGTATCCAAGAAGAGCTTTTGCTTTTTTTGGTTCTTCATCCATTAAATAATCTCCAATACGAACACTTCCAGTGTTTGGTAAAAAATATCCAGTAATAACTCTCATAGCAGTAGTTTTTCCAGCACCATTTGGACCTAAAAACCCAACAATCTCATTTTCACCAATTGAAAAAGATACATCTTTTAATGCCTGTAAGTTACCGTACCATTTTGACACATTTTTAATTTCTATCATGAAAAAACCTCCAATTGAAATTTAATATAAAATATTACCAATTTCTTTTTTTCTTCTTTTTATTTATCTTTTGCTGCTCTACTAACTTTTTAATCTTTTCCTTCTCTCTTTCTTTCTTTTTTTCTTCCTCGAGTTTCATCAATTCTTTTTCTTTCTCTTTCTTTAGTGTTAGTTCTTCTTTATGTCTCTCTAAGAATTTTTGGTATCTTATATCGAAGTAATTCTTTTTCTGAGCCAAATAGAGCAATGGAGCTGAAACTAAAATCATTATAAGGCATAATATTTGCCCCATAGTTAATCCACCTAGCACAAAACCATTTTTAATAAGCCAACCAGCATATTTATCTGGTTCTCTAGTATATTCAATTAAGAATCTAAAAAAGCCATATCCAAAGATAAAAAGCCAGAAGATAAAACCAGTCTTTAATTTCTTAGACTTTCTATTGGCTCTTTCTAAGAAAAATAAGATTAAAAACAATATCAATCCTTCAAATAAAGCCTCGTATAATTGTGATGGATGTCTTGGAACGAGTTTGTCTGGCATATCTGAGTTTGGAAAAATCATAGCCCATGGGAGATTTGAAGGCCTTCCCCATAACTCACCATTTATAAAATTGCCTAATCTTCCAAAAAATAATCCTAGTGGAGCAATAACAACAGAAGCATCGGCGACCCTATAAAAGTTTAAATATCTATATCTCATAAGTAGTGCAGTAGCAATTAGTACTCCAACTAATCCTCCATGAAAGGAAAGACCGCCACTTCGAATATTTATTATATTCCATAAAACATTTAATACTGCAGCAATTCCTTTTTTACCTTGATCAGGGGTAAATATTGAAACTGGATCATAAATCAGTACAAAAAATAATCTTGCCCCTACAAGTATTCCTATTGCTACCCATAAAATAACTTCCCATTCAAAATCTATTGGTGGATTGACAGATTCAATGAAATCTTTCATTTTATATCTTTTTGAAAGATAAATTAGAGCTATAACAAGACCTAAAACATACATAAAACCATACCATCGAATTTCAAATGGACCTATATGAAACATAGCAGGGTTAATATTTACGGTCATGTATCAACCTCCATATAATACTTTCTTAATAAGGAATTTAACACTATTGATTATTTGTGCAATATAATTATTCTTATCTATTCAAAAAAAAGATAAGTAGAAAAGCTATCCAAAGTGTATGAGATGTAAATAAGATACTATATGTATATATTTTCTACATTGTATATATTATATACTTTTTATTTTGGTTGGAGCAAAAAAATATTTTGTTATTCCATCTTACCATTTTTTCACACAATTGCTTTTTGACAAACAAATACAAGACTCTAATTATATTTTTTCGATATTTATAATTTTTGGCACAATTTTTGCATATTTTTAGTTGAAAATAAAAAATAATAAGGAGGTAAGTATGGCTAGAAATGAATTATCATTACTTAAAAATTTCGATCCTTTTACATTAATTGAAAAAGAATTGGATGATTTATGGCTTTTCCCATTCTTTAGATATCAAAACACTGCTAAAGTCGCTCCAATAGACATTTCAGAGGATGATAAAAATTACTATATTGAAACAGATTTACCTGGTTTTAACAAAGAACAGATTTCAATCAAGGTAGATAAGGATATTCTTACTATATCTGCTTCTTCTGAAAAAGAAAATGAAAAAGAATCAAAAAAGTATCACAAAAAAGAAAGAGTTTCTAGAAGTTGCACAAGAAGCATAAGCATCCCTGAAAATGTAGATGTTTCTAATATAAGTGCTAAATATGAAAATGGTGTTCTTACTTTATCATTACCCAAAAAAGAACCTGAAAAATCAAATCAGATTGAAATTAAGGTTCAATAATAATACTAAGTTTGTTCTATCTAACTTATATAAAAAAATGGGGTAGCAAAAATGCTGCCCCATTTTTTTATATATCATTTTTTATATCTTTCAATGATAAATCATTCAATTCCAAGTATTTTTCTTGCCTCATCGGCAGTTGCCACTTCTCTTCCTAGTTCTTTTGCGAGTCTTACTATCCTTTCAACAAGTTGAGCATTTGATGTGGCTAGTACACCTTTTGAATAAAAAATATTATCTTCAAAGCCGACTCTTACATGCCCTCCCATTGTAATTGCATTAACAGCAAGAGGAAGTTCAAATCTTCCGATTCCAGCGACCGTCCATGTGGCATCAGCTGGTAAAAGCTCGGTCATGAAAAGAAGGTTTTTAATCGTTGCATTTAATGCTCCTGGGACACCTAGAACAATATCAAAATGCATATGCCTTGGAAGTAATCCTTCTTTTTTTAATATCAATGCGTTCTGTATATGACCAGGCTCAAAACATTCCAGTTCTGGTAATATATTGTACTCTATCATTGTTTTTGCAAAATTCCTCATGAGTGGAAGATCATTTACAAATATATCATCACCAAAATTTGTCGTTCCGCAATCAAGTGTAGCCATCTCGGGTCTAAGTTCTGCAACAGCAATCCTTTCTTGCCACTTCATTCCAACTGCACCACCAGTAGATGGTTGAATGATAGGACCTTTCCCTGAAATTTTAGATTTTATAGCATCTATATTTTTTTTAAATACTTCTTTATCTTGAGTCGGAGTTCCATCATCATACCTAACATGAAGATGTATTATTGAAGCTCCCGCATCATAGCATCTCTTTGCTTCCATAGATATTTCTTCAGCAGTATAAGGAACATTTGGATTTTCTTTTTTTGTAACTTCTGCTCCACATATAGCTGCAGTAATAATAAGTTTATCCATTATTTCCTCCAATTATAGTCTTTGCTTATCTTTAGGAACAACACAAACCCCTTCAGCTTTGCAAACAAGTATAGGTTTCGAAAGCAAATCACATGCAGACACATTATCGGGAAGGTTAGCACTTGTTATGACTTTAAAAGCGGCGAATTGCATCTTTCTTGAAGTATTACCTTTAGAAACTATCTTTCCATAAGCCTCTATATAATCTCCAGCAAATACTGGAGCTAAAAAATCTACAGATGTATAGCTACGAAACAAACCTTCATCTCCATCTTCTCTAATCAATAGTTCTGTTGCGACATCTCCGAAAAGATTCAACATTTTAGCACCATCAACAAGATTTCCAGCATAATGTGCATCGTGAAGACTCATTCTAACCCTAATCATTACATCCCAATCTTTTGGATTATATTCAAAATTATTCTCGCTCATATTTATAACCTTATTATTTTACTATTACTTAGACTTGATTTTATTTCATATCGATTTTATTTAATTTTATTTAATTCCTCTTTTTATAATTCTTCTTCCACTTTTTAGTTTTTTTTATTCTTCTTCCAATTCTTCATAAAAATTTTGAAGTATCTTCTGTGAAAATTCTATTCTTGATTTACTAAATTCTTTTGCTTCAGGTAGAGCAAATGAATTTAATGCTTTATCAACAAAGTTTTTATAATTTTGATATATTTCATCTAATTTATTTGGTTTATCCCAAAAAAAAGAACCTATTGAGAATCTAGCAAAACCTATTGCTCCAAGGCTATCTATAATTATAGCATCATGAAGTAATTTCCCTTCAAGGGTTTGTGGGGTATCTTCTATATCGCTATTCAATATCGCTTCGACAACTTTTTGAATCTTACCGACAGGAAATCCAGTTTCTGATAATATCTGGACTGCTCTGTCTGCAGAATCTTGTTTTGAGTTCTTACCTAAAATAATTTTATATAAAAAGCAAGCTGCATGTAAAATTTGATCATCATAATTATCGCTGAGTTTTTTAGCGTAAAAATAAACTCTTGAAAGATGATCAAATGAATAAGCGAGCCTTCCAGTAGTTAAGTCTTTGGCATATTGTTCGATTATAGATCTCATTGTTCCCCTCTTTTATTTTTTCTTTATAGCTTTTACAGGGCAGATTGGTATACATTTTTCACATGATGTGCATTTAGATTCTATGATTTTGTAAATAGGATCCCCTTCTTCTATAGCCTCAAATGGACATACTACAACGCATGCATTGCATCTAAGGCATTCTTTATCTATGTAAATCATAAAAACTCCTGTTCATTTTTTTAGAAGTTAAACAAAATTTATTTTCTTTATCTTTTTCTTTCCTACACGAATTAGTATATAATTTTTTTTCAATTTATCTATTAAAATTTGATATTTAATATCTTCTATTATTTCATCATCTATTGAAACACCTTTTTGCTCTATCAATCTTTTTGCCTCGCTTTTGGATGTGCAAAGCTTTGATTCAACTAAAAGATTTGCAAGTTCTATAGAGTTACCTTTATTTTTTTCATAATCAAAGTTTGGAATTAAATCAAGTATTTCATCATCTGTTTCCTTTGAAAAGATTTTTGCTCCTTTACTTGCCTTTATAGCTTCATCTTCACCATGAGCCAGTTTTGTTGTTTCGAAAGCAAGGATTTTTTTAGCATTATTTATATTTTTATCTTCTCTTGTAACATCTTCAATATAATCTAAATCAAGTAAAGTAAAAAGTTTTAAAAATCTTTTCACATCCTTATCATCCACATTTATCCAGTATTGATAATAATCATAAGGTTTTAATAAATCCCCATCTATCCATATAGCATTCCCTGCTGTTTTTCCCATTTTTTCACCATTTGATGCAACTATAAGAGGAGCCGTAAAAGCATATGCTTCTTTACCATGTATTCTTCGAATCAAATCAATTCCAGCGACAATATTTCCCCATTGATCTGAACCACCCATTTGCATTATACAGTCTTCCTGTTCGAAGAGTTTTAAAAAGTCATATGCCTGCATAACCTGATAGTTAAACTCTAAAAAAGATAACCCCTTTTCCATCCTTATCTTATATGATTCATAAGATAGCATTCTATTGACAGAAAAATGAACCCCAATATCTCTTATGAAATCGATATAATTCAAAGGTAAAAGCCAATCGCTATTGTATCTTACTTTTGTTTGCCCACTTTTGTGTTCAGTTTCAGTTAAATGTAAAAATTGAGCTAGGTTTTTCCTTAAACCTTTAGCATTTTCAAATATTTTTTCCTTAGTCATCATCTTACGCATTTCAGTTTTACCGGATGGATCCCCGACCATTGCTGTTCCAGTTCCTATAACAGCAATCGGTTTATGTCCGTAAATCTCAAACCATTTTAGTAACATAATTGGTTCTAAACTTCCTATATGCAAAGCTTTTGCTGTTGGGTCAAATCCGATATAACATTTAACTTCTTGTTCATCTAAGATTTGCTCAATTTTCTCGTCTGTTATCTGTTCTACAAATCCTCTATCCGATAAAGTTTTAAATAATCCTTTTTTCATATCTTCTGTCCTAAATCTTATCTTAAATATTTTTATAAAAACTCAAATAGTTTTCTTTAAATTATCTTTTTACAAATATTTATTTAAATCAGTATTCAAGAACTTCTTCTTCTTTATTTAATGCTCTCAAAACTCCTAATGCTAAAGCTTCCATCTCATGTTCCCCAGGGATGATATGATATTTTTCATTTGAAGGTAGCCATCTTTTAATCCAATCCAAAATAATTTCAGATTTTGCAAGACCTCCTGTAATAATAATGCAATTATAAATCCCCTTTAGTATTGTTTTTTGAGCATTTATTGCTTTAGCTATTTGAAAACACATCGCTTCAAGAATCTCTTTAACATATTCATCAGACTTAGATCTTTCAAGCAATTCTTTTACATCATCTGTACCAAAATAAGCTGTCAATCCTCCATTTTTTGAGAACAGATCTTCGATTTCTTCAATTTTTAGCTCGCCTTTTATTATTAGCTTGACAACTGTTTTAACTGGAAGTACTCCACAGGATGTTGGTGAAAATGGACCAGTTTGTCTTCCTTCTAAAACATCGATAATTTTACCATTTGAAACAGCATTAATTGAAATCCCGCCTCCTAAATGAGCCACTATGAAATTTGAATTGAAGAAATCCAAACCTAAATCCTTAGCTGTTTTTCTTGCACATGCTCTAACATTTAAAGCATGAGTCAAAGCTGCAAATTTTATCTTTGGATGTCCAGTAATTCTTGCAATATTTGCCATCTCATCAGTAGAGATTGGATCAACTATAAAAGCTGATTTTCCTGTAATCTGCGAAAAATCATATGTTATCAATGAACCTAAAAGTGAAGAATGTAGAGTTTGGTAATTCCCATTATTTATATCATCGACTATTTTTTTAGTTACCTTGTAAACTCCAGCCCTAAGTGGTTTTAAGGGACCGCCTCTTCCAGCGAAGGCATCAAATGCAAAAATGTCATAACCCTTTTTTTGCAAAAATTCTTCTATCGCTTTTTTCCTTATAGGCAATTCATCAGATAAATTTTTTAAACCATTAAGTTGCTCTTTGGGATGTTTTATGTTTTCTTCATGTATTAAAATATCATTTTCATAAATCGCAACTTTTGTAGATGTAGATCCAGGATTTACAACTAGTATTTTCATTTTAACTCCCAACATGATTTAGGCATTCGGTTTTAATTAGATTGATAAAGAAGTTTTTAAAAGTTTCAAGTATTTCTTTGCTTTGAATTTCATTATGAGATACAACCTGAAAATAAATTTTTAATTTTGGTTCTGTCCCAGAAGGTCTAACAGTTATTTTAAAATTTTCCCCAATATATTGCAATAAATTTGATTTGGGAAATGATTCTATATTATTTACAAAATCAAATATCTTTCTTATCTTAAAATTACAAAAAGCTTCCAATGGATTTTCTCGTAAATAAATCATAATTTTATCTATTATATCTTTGTCTTTCTTTTCTGAAAAATCTATATTTACTAAATCATTTAAATAATAGCCAAACTGTTCATAAATTTTTTTTAAATAATTTTTTGCATGAATCTTTTGACTTTTTAGATAAGATAAGAATTCTAATATAAGAACAATCATTGAAAAAGCATCTTTATCTCTTAAAATACCAGTCACAAGATAGCCACAACTTTCTTCTGCGGCAAAAAGAAACTTTTTATTCTCATTTTTATTTATGACTTGCCCAATATATTTGAATCCAGTCAATGTCTTAAATACCTCAACTCCAAAATATCTTCCAATTATTTCTAAAAGATCAGTAGTAACTACAGTAGTCACTGAAAAATAATCTTCATTAATCTCTTTTTTTATTGAAGTATCTATTTCACTTAACCTAATTTGAGAACAGATGTAATAAAACAACATTACTGCTAACTCATTTCCAGTGGGGATAAAGTACCTGTTTTCGTCTAAAAAGGCAAATCTTACCCTATCTGCATCAGGATCAGTAATGACAATCAAATCTGAATTGTTTTCTTTTGCTATTTTTAAAGCCTGTTCAAAACTTTCTAAATTTTCTGGGTTCAATGATTTTACATTAGGAAAATCGTTATTCATCTCTATTTGTGATTCGACATAAAAGGTATTAAAGCCTATTTTTTCTTCTAATTTTTTAAAAATATTTATTCCAGTTCCATGAAGACTTGAATATACTACATTAAGTAGTTTTTTATTGTTTTCTAAATTCTTATTATATTTTACTGTACAGATTCTACCAATAAAATCATCAATAAAACTATCTTTAACATATTCAATCTTTTTTTTATTCATCAAAATTTCAAAATCTAAAAGATCTATTTTTTCCATTTCAATACTAGAATTATAAATCTCAATAATCTTATTTGCCATATCTGATAATATCTGACATCCAGTCTTATCATATACTTTGAAGCCATTATAATTTTTTGGATTATGAGAGGCTGTTATCATTATCCCACAAAAGCTTTTTGTTTCTCTTACAAGAAAGGATAAAAATGGTGTCGGCATAGGATCTTTTGTTATATATACATGAAAGCCTTTTTTAACTGCAATTAATGCAGAAATTTTAGCGAAAATATCAGAATTTTTTCTTGTATCATAAGAAATACAGATTGATTTTTTTGAAATATAATTTTTGTTATAAAATTCTCTATCATATTCCTTACAAAAAAAATCTAAAGTCGCATATGCTGCTTTTGATATCGTAACTTCATTTAAATAAGAAGTGCCAATATCCATTATTTCTCTTAAGCCACCAGTACCAAATTCAAGATTGGATGAAAACCATTTTTTCAATAAATTTAAATCATTATCATCAATGGCTTTTCTTATCTTTTGTTTATCTTCTTCTTTTGAGTATGATAAATAATAAACAATCTTTTCTTTTATAGAATCTATTAAATCAAGATTAGAAAGATCTATAAGTTTTTTCATCTTTCTTTCCATATCTTAAGATTTTTCATTTTTCTATATTCTACATATTTTTTTATTTTTGCGTTTTGAGTATTTAATTTTTAAGTTTCAAAATTCTTATTCAGTTAAGTCCAATATGCTTGATTCTTTTTTAAGTTTTTCAAAAACTATATCAGCAAGTTCAAATAATTTCTCTCTAGTATTTACTGAGTGATCATCTAAAACATATTCTAAAAGCTGACTCAATATATTTCCGACTAGTTTAGATGGTTTTAACTCATATCTTTCCATTATATCATTTCCATTTATAGCAAGATCTGTAATTTTTAAAGCATGATTTTCATTTATTACTTGTTGTATTTTATCCCAGAAATTGATTAGGATTTTGGGGTAACCAAAATTCTTACCATTTCCTATTCTATCTGCGACTCTTAATGCAAAAAGTAAAGGGATAAAATCTTCACCTACTCTTGCTACGAATCTTCTAACTGCTCCGTCTGTCCATGAAGGAGTATAATGAAACATATGGTTTCTTATAAGTTTTGTAATTACCTGAATATCATTTTTAGAATATCTATACTCGGTAAGGAATTCTTTTGCTATTTGCTCAGAATATACTTCATGATTGTAAAAGACATTTTCTTTGATACCTTTTTGTTTGCATTCAGCTAAAGATATTGGTTTCCCTATATCATGGAATAAAGCTGCTATTTTCAGCACTATATCTTTAGGTGCAGCATCACAACTATAAATAAGATGATAGTAAACATCATGAAGATGAAAATCATTTTGTTGTTCACCGTAACACTTTATTAAAGATGGGATCATTATATTTAATATGTTGGATTGTCTCAAAAGCTCAATGCCAAAGGAAGGTTTATCCGATAAAAGCAATCTATTAAATTCATCTCTAATTCGTTCTTTAGAGATATTAAGTAAGAGTTCAGAATTTTTCTTAATTTGCCTTAATGTGTCTTCTTCTATTTCAAACATCAGATTTGAAGAAAACCTTATGGCTCTGAGCATTCTTAAAGCATCCTCTTGAAACCTTGCCTGAGGATCACCAACAGTTCTAATAATTCTTCTTTGAATATCTTCAATCCCTCCAAAATCATCTATCAACTCTTTAGTTAAAGGATCAAAAGCAAGGGCATTAATTGTAAAATCTCTTCTTGATAGGTCTTGATGTATATCTGATACATATTGAACTTTTTCTGGATGTCTTAAATCATAGTATTGCTCATCGATCCTGAAAGTAGTAATTTCATATTTATTTTTTACTCCTAAAACTGTTACAGTTCCATGCTTTATACCTGTAGGAATTACTTTGTTAAAAAGATTTAAAATATCTTCTGGATGTGCATCTGTAGCAATATCAACATCTATGTTTTCTACTTTCCTATCCAAAATTATATCTCTAATATAACCACCAACTAAGTATGCTTTAAATCCTGCATCTTGGATCTTTTGTAATATTTGAACTATCTCAAAATTCTCTTCAGAATTAATAACAAGTAAAAGTTTTGCTAAGATATCTTCAATATTTGAGATTATTTCTATTCCCCTAAGTTTATTATTTCATTTAACTAAATTAAATTAATTCATTCAAAAAAATTGTCAAAATTGGAATTTTATTTGTAATAAAACTTCAATTTTTTACTATTTATTTATTGAGAGCTAATAAGAAATAATAGTAAAGAATAATTATAGTTAAATATTAATAAAATAGAAGATAGATAAAAAGCAATAAGATCGAATCCATTAATAAAATGAGGTATATATGGTTCTAATAAGAACACTTTATATAGAAGAAGGGATAAGCCATATAGTGGAGATAGAGTGCGATTCTGCGCCAGGTATTCCTGGTATTGTTTTTTCTGGTAGGGCTGGAAAGATTATTGAAGAAAGTTCTATTAGAGTTAGACAAGCTATCAGGAATGCCTATGATATCTCCTTTACAAACAAAATTCTTATTAACCTCATACCTTCCGATATAAAAAAGAATACCAATCTATTTGATCTACCTTTAGCTATTGCTATAATTGCAGCAATCCATAAGATTAGCTTAAAGATTGAAGATATCTTGATTCTTGGAGAACTTTCGCTTTCTGGACAAACTAAAGTAAATCACTCTGTTATCCCCCATATCTTAAGAGCAAAATCCTTTGGCTTTACAAGCTGTTTAATTCCAGATGAAAAAATACCTTTAAATTTATCTATACCTATTTCTATAAATAAAGTTAAAAGCTTAACCGATAGTTGGGATCTATTAATAAATAATCTTCAAAACAAGAATAAAATTAAAAATACTATTGAAAAAGAAAAAATAAATGAAAACAAAAACTTTTATATTACAAAAACAACATTTAAAGACAGTTTAATTTCAAATAATTTCCTTGATAGCGATGTAGAATATGATTTTAAGGATTACAAGGGTGGTTTATTATTAAAAAGGGCATTACTTATATCTGCTAGTGGTTTTCATTCCCTATACCTTCTTGGTCCTTCTGGAACTGGAAAAACTCTACTTTCAATAATGTTCAAAGATATTTTACCACCACTCCTTAAAAAGGAACAATATGAATTAATTGACCTTTACTCTCAATATAATATTCCTTTTGATGTCAATCAATCTACAAGACCTTATAGAAATCCTCATCATAGCTCTACTATTATATCTATGATAGGTGGTGGAACTCCTCTTTCAATAGGTGAGGTTTCCCTCGCCCATCATGGTGTGCTTGTTCTTGATGAAATCAATCTTTTTAATAAAAAAGTACTGGAAAGCCTTAGAGAACCATTTGAAGAACAAAAGGTAACAATATCAAGATCTAAGTATAAAGTTACTTTACCTTCTTCCTTTATTTTATTTTTAATAAGCAACCTTTGTCCTTGTGGGAATTACGGTTCCTTAAAAAGAGTTTGCACTTGTACTGAAGATCAAAGGAATCTTTTTTTATCTCATATTTCAAATGCATTAAAAGATAGGATAGATATTACAATGACATGTTCAGACGAATCTATTAAAGATAATAATGATATAGGAACAAAATCAATGAGAAATCTTGTTATCAAAGCTTTTGAAAAACAATTTTTTAGATTTTTTGATTCCGATATAGTCTTTAATGGAAAAATTTATAAAACAGAAATCAAAAAATATATTCATCTAGATAGTCAGCTAGAAAATTATTTATTTGAAATAATGAGGAAAATTGGACAATCTTTTAGAAAAGTTGAAAAAGTCATAAAAGTCGCTAGGACTATTGCAGATATTGAAGATCATAAAGAGATAACCAAAGAGGATATTATTGAATCTTTGTTTTTTGTAACTGGATTTAAATATTAAAAAAATATTGACTTTTCTCATACTATTTTTGTATATTTTGATAAAGATTTTATGATTCCTAGGAGGATAAGATGAAAATTAAACCATTAAATGATAGGATTTTAGTTAAAGTATTACCACCAGAGGAAAAAACTAAAGGTGGGCTTTTCCTTCCCCAAACAGCTCAAGAAAAAACTCAAGAGGGTTTAGTAGAAGCTATTGGTGATAGTGATCAGATCAAAGTAAAAGTTGGTGATAAAATCATTTATGACAAATATGCTGGAACATCTCTTAAGATTGACGAGCAGGATTATCTGATTTTAAAAAATAATGATATTCTTGCCATTGTTGAAAAATAAAAGAATTCAAATATCTAGTTTTAGGGCTGTCATTTATTTTGACAGCCTTTTTTTATTTTATTTTTTCAAAAGCAAGTGCGGTTCTTGCAGGAAGATAAATTGAAATTTCATTACTATTATTATTTTCAAATACTGGATATAAAATAGATTTATCTACCCTTTCGAATCCTCCAAAATCTTTATCATCAGATGAAAATACTAGTGAATAGTTTGTTGTTTCCTCAGCTCTTATCCTAAGATTTTCAAAACTAATAATGGGATTTAAATTAAAAGCATATATCATATCATCTTTAATGAAAGTGATGATTTTATCCTTATTATTTACTTTTAAATATTTAATTTTACTTTCAAATGTATTATGTTTTGATTTGAATAATCTGATCATTTCCTTTTCAAAATTTAATAAGAATTTAAATTTTAATTTATCATCTTTTAACAATGACCATAATCTTCTAGCATATTTAAAACTATAATTATTGCCTTCTCTTGGAAAATCAAGCCACTCTGGATGCCCCCATTCATTTCCTATAAATGTAAGGTACCCTTCTCCTGGTAAAAGCAAGACTAAAAGCCTAAATATCTTATGTAAAGCTATACCTCTATCTATTATTAGGTTTTCATCATCGATATGCATTCCAGTATAAATCTCTTTGTCTACAAGTCTAAAGAACAAAGTTTTACCACCAACCATAGCCTGATCATGTGATTCACAATAAGCTATAACTTTTTCATTTGGTCTTTTTGACATTAATATATGGACAAGTTCTTCTAAATTCAATTCTTCATCTGGAACTTTAGAAATATACCTCTCAAAAAAATCTGGAATTCCCATACCCAATCTAAAATCAAAACCTATCCCACCATCTTTTACATCCAAAGCCATACCAGGGAAACCACTCATATCTTCTGCTATTGTAATATTGAACTGATCAATTTCATGGATAAGATCATTGGCTAATTTCAAATATATCAATGCATCTATATCAACATCATCATTAAAATACATATCATATGAAGTAAATGCTTTACCTAAACCATGATGAGTATATATCATAGATGTAATCCCATCAAATCTAAAGCCATCAAAATGAAATTCTGTTAACCAATATTTTATATTTGACAAAAGGAAATGGATTACTTCGTTTTTGCCATAATCAAAAAGCATTGAATCCCAGATTGGATGAATCCCCTTACTGCCTTCATGGAAAAATTGTGTTTGAGTGCCATCAAATAAATTTATCCCTTCATTAATATTTTTTACACAGTGGGAATGAACAAGATCAAGAAAAACTAAAATTCCATATGAATGTGCGGTATCTATCAATTCTTTTAAATCCTCTATTGTTCCAAATCTTGATGATATCGCGAAAAAATTAGAAACCTGATAGCCAAAGGAACCATAAAAGGGATGTTCCATTATTCCCATTAGTTGAATAGCATCGTAACCTAAATCCTTTATATAAGGCAAAATATTATCCTTAAATTCTATATATGTGCCAATTCCTTCTTTTTCTTGAGCCATGCCTATATGAGCCTCGTAGATAAGTATTGGCTTTGTCTTTTTCTCTTTTTTAGTTTTGGTTATATCATTTTTCCACTTGAAAGTTATCGTTTTTTCTTCTGGTAAAAGCAAAGTAGAAAAATCTTTCGTTTCTGGATCTTGGATTACATATTTTGAATAAATAGGAATCCTTAGATGTTGTCCAATACAAGTTATAAGATATGCTTTAACTCTTACACCAGATGGGAACTTATCAAAATTAAAAATATCTAACGGTAATTCGATTTGCCAAACACCACCGCCTTGAGGTTCCAACCTATATTTTTTTCTTTCCCAATCGCAAAAATCACCTGTTAAATATACTGCATAAGCATTAGGTGCCCATTCTCTATATATTATGGAATTTTTAGTATAATGAAAACCAAAGTATAGGTAACCGTTCGCAAAATCAGATAGATTTTTATATTCATTTTTATCGTCTGATAGTAAATTCTTTTTTTTCTCAAGATATCTATGTTGCAATTCATCAATAAATTTCTCATATGGTTCAAGATAGGGATCCAACTGAATAATTTTTAACTTTTTCATAGAATAAATTTAAAACAATTTTATCATTTAGCAAAAAGAATATTTTATTTTAATGAAGATATCTTAATTTTATAAATAAAAAGAGAATTCAATATCTAAAGTCATGTTATCTATTGGGTAATATAATAAATCATAATATTGTGTTCCAAGTAAATTTTTTAATGAAATATCTATACTTGATTTTTGTGAAAAATAATATGAAAAATAAAAGTTAATTAAAAAATATGGCGAAAACCAATTGTAGTTTTCTAGAGTTATGAATCTTATACCTCTATAAACAAGCTCTAATTTTAATCTAAAGTTATCTGAACCGACAAGATCAATATCAAAAATAAAATTTAAAAGTGGAACGTACGGAACATATACTTCATTTAATATTAGTATTCCTTCTAGTATTTTCGGAATTATGACTGAAATCATTGGAGAAAACTGAATGTAAGATTCCTTACCTATCTGTATCGAATATTTTAAATCTAGATCACATCCTAAATTGTAACCTTTTGCAAAATTTATTGGTTTAAATCTATTATCAAATCTCCTAATCCAGACTATAAAATCATCAAAGTAATAATAGTAAAATGAAAGGTCTATATTAAAATTATTCGATGATAATGAACCTCCAAGTTCACCCCCAAAAGATTTTTCTGGCTTTAACTCTGGGTTGCCTATAGCAACTATGCCATAAGAACTATACAGTTCTTGATACGAAGGAAGTCGATACCCACTACCTATTTTAGTAAAAAATGATAAAGCAAAATTATCATCTATATTTATCTTTTTTCCTAAATTTATGTAAATAGATGGCATAAAGAAATATTCAAATTTATCTGAATATTTTGCATTGAAATCCATACTTAAACTTAACATTAGTTCAAATAATGAAGAGAAATTTTTTTTATAAATAAAAGAAGTTGAAAACACTCCTCCATAAAGATTCTCATATGTTAATGTTTCATCAATTAAATATTCAAACTTAACGGTTATATTTGAAATTAAATTAGTTGTTTCATTTTTAAATAAATAAAAAGGAAGGTTCATATAACTATAGAAAATTTTTTTATTTTCATCTATATTATATGTATAATCTTTACAAGAAAAATAATCATCAATGTATTGAAAAGAAATCAAAAATTCATTTAATCTAAAAAAAGAGAGAATTGAATAGGCTTCCTTATAGGTAGTAAAATAAGGGAATTGTATATCATTTGGCAAGAATTTCTTAAAATAATCAAAAAAAATAGAAAAAGCGAAATTCTTATATTCAAATAAGAATTTAGAAAAAATATCCCAAAAATCACTTTTTCCAAAAGAATTATCATAAGTATTAGTATTAATCTTTGCATTAATATCTAAGTTAGTAAAGATATCATTTTGAAAATTAGAAAAATGAAAATAAACCCCCAAATTAAGTAAAGAAGAGAATTGAAATGAACCGAAACTTATTGTACCTTGATTTTTCCCTTTAGTCCAGACAAGGATGGCTCCCCCTAAAGCATTGGGACCAAAAAGTGCAGAAACATTACCTTTATAAATCACTATTTTGCTTATCAAATTCAAAGGAAGTTTCATCGCATTTATCTGATTAAGAGATATTGGAACTCCATCTAAAAAAATAGCAATTCTTGATGTAGAAAAACCTCTAATTAGTAAGAACCCTATTTCAGAATCATCGACTCCTTTCGCTATATATAAAAAAGATTGAGATTGTAAGAATTCACAGAGAGTTGTTTTCTGGCTTTCTTCTAAATCCTGTTCATCATAAACAACAACACTTTGAGCACTATTATCTTGTTCTTCTGCTGTTACATTGATGGTTATTTCCTGAGCTTGAGTCTGGTAAGAAGTAAAAAAGGAGATGAAAAAAATATAAAATATCAGTAATAGAACTTCTATATTTTTCATATTTTTGATCATTCTTTCCTTTTTGATTTATAATTTTAATTTATCATTATCATTATTTACATCATTCAATAAAATATCCGAATCTTTTTCAAACAATACTATGGTACATTTAATCATTATTTATCTATACTAATAAAAACCAATTTTTCTTATTCTCAAAATTCTAATAAAATATCAACAAAATATTTTAAAGAAATACTATAAAATGAATTAACCGCCTACTTCTACAATAACATTGGATTTTATTGAATAAACAACCTTTATCACAACCCAAAAAGATGAGTCTGGTTTTTTATTTTCTGGAAAAGAAAATAGAAGTTGTCTTGCCTGTTTTATGGTGTAGTTATCCAATATTTTTGAGCCAGAACTTTCAAGTAAAATTAGATCGATAACCTTTCCATGTTTATCTATATGCAATTTTAACTTTACAGTCCCCTGAATTCCTAATCTTAATGCGTCCTTTGGGTATTTAAACAAAGATGAACTATTTACTGAGTATTGTAAGACATTTTCGTTTAAAAATTGGCTATCATTATTTGAACCAATATTTTCTCCAATAAAGCTAGTCAAACTCTGAGAATATTGATCATTAGAATTATCTGATTCTTCAAGAGAAGTATTCAAAGATGTATCAGAAGATAAGTTTGATGTAGAAGTTGAAGACATTTTAAGATCTTCACCATCATCCGAAACTTGATAATCTTTTAAATCATTTGATTCAATTTTATTTTCTTTTTTATTATCTTCTTCTTTGAATATTCCACTACTTTTTAAATTTATATTAGATTTATTTAAAGGTTTGAAAGCAATTAAATCACTTTCTAACTGAATTTCTATAGATTTTACATTTACTTTGTTTATATTTTCTACTTCTGTCGAATTTTGTGCCAAAATTGAAATCAAAAAAATTAATAAAATATGAAGGGAAAAAGATAAAAAAATAGAAATAGCAATTCTTGATTGATTTTTAACATTTATATTGATTGACTTCTTTGAGGAAATCTTTAGTAATTTATCTTTTTCCCTTTTCATAAAGTTAAAATTTAGTTATTGTCCTTTCCTAAAAATTATAGATACTGGATAACCTGGGAATTCAATATAATTTTGAAAAGAGATAGATGAAAATGATGAAGATAAATTGGAAATTGAAAAAGATGATGGAGTTCCCCAAGGGGCATTCACTACTACTAAGTATGAATCACCATTAGAATCATCAGAAGCACAGATTAAAGAAAGATCAGTTTTACCATTGACATTTGAATTTTTTTCAATTCCACTTGAAAAACCAATTGGGTTCTCATTTATTGGAGCCTTATAGATTGCTTTGTTAGATGTAAAATATAAATAACCATTATGAATGGATGAAACCGACCCAAAATATTCATTTAAAGGTAAAATATCGGAAGAAATTTTAATAATATCGAAGTTTGATAAATTTATCTTAATCCTTAAAAATCCAGAATCTTGAGAATAACCATAACTTCCAGTAGAGATAAGGTCGCAATATATTCCTGTACTTTCTTCGTGCACTATTATCTGTTGGAAATTTGTCAAAGCCTGACCAATAAATGAAGATGTCAGTTCAAATTCTTTAACTTTTTCAAGGTTATCCTTTCTTAAAATATAAATTATACTATCTGAGTAAGAAAAAGAGGATGAATCAAAGTTAGTATTTACTGTTATAAGATAATTTGAGTTTAAACTTGCAATTGCTTGAATACCAGAATTTACTGAATATAATTGAGCACTTTCCACATAATTACCATCTACAAGGTTTAATTTAATTACTTTCCCATTTACCATACCTGAAATATACATATAATTCCCATCTATAAATCCATTATATGGATTAGTACCTGCTGGTAAAACATATTTACCAATATAATACATGTTTCTTGTAAATTTTGTGACAGAATTATCAAGAGAATTAATGATATAGATGTAATTTTCATCTTGAGAAAGTAACATTTGCTGTGGAGAATAGTTGGTGTTTTCTGAAGGACCAACAGATATAGGTTGTTCAATAAATTTGCCAAAGGTTAAATCGTAAGCAATGACATTGTTCCCCGTAGAATTGAGTATTAATAAGTAATCATTACCATAGTTTAAAAGATTTTGACCCCCAGAAAATACACATGAAGTAAATAGAATAAATAGAATAAAGATAATTGGTAAAACAAGTTTAAGATTTTTAGATTTCATAAATCCTCCAAACTGAATTTTGGAGGGGAGATGCTTGGTTCAATAAGATGATTTTTGAACCAGAAGATAACCCTCCCCTAGTGGATATCTTCTTAAAAGATACAGGAAGGTCTCCTGGCTCTGGCGAACTCCTCAGCCTTCCCACCAATATGAGGCAGTGGCATATTTGAAGAGCAATAACCATTACAGTGCCTGGGTGCGCACAGGATTTACACCTGTTTCCCTTTTATGCTTTCGCTCCTGTATCTTAAAGCAGAATTAGATTATATTATAAATTTTATTTTTCAATAATTTAAATGTAAATTAGTAAAATTTTTATTTTATTACTGTTTTTTCTGTAATTGGAAGGAATCCTATTATTTTAAGGTCTATTCCAAAATTCCTAATCAATAATACAACTATGTTTTCATTATTATTGTCATGTAAAACATATATTAAGTCTTCTTCTAAATAAACAAGAGGTAAAAATGATGAAAGAGCAGCTACCTTTGCATAATCTGTTTTTTCAATCTTGAAGCTATTACTAAAAAAATAGTTTATCTGTTCAATATTTAATAATGCTTCTATAGACTCTTCAGTGAAAAGATCTGCTGTTTTAAGATTATAGATTGGATAAGAAAGGGATTTCTTATCTTTTAATTTAAAAAAATCCATAATAAAGTTTGGAGCATTTTCTTTTGCCAATAAAATCTTTCTTTCAACTTCTTCATCACTTAATGGTTTAGGAATAATTGAAATTTCTTTTTGTATGAAATTTGGATCAAGATATTGAGCAACTGATTTAAATGCATCCCCTTTTTCTTTATTATTATGACTGTAATAATACAAAGCGACTTTATAATAAGCTTGAGCAAGCACTATTTTTTGATTCAACGTCAATCCAGAAAAAGGATTTGAAGTTGAAAGAAATAGTGGGAGTAAGATTAATATTAAGATTATTAAAATTAATCGAGAATATTTGAAATTAGTTTTATTTTTCATGTTTTTACCTCCTTTTTAATCAGGATTCACTTTTTCAATTAGGCTTAACTTAATGATAAAAGAATTTTGATTTTTTTCAAATTCAATTTCATCGTTACAATGTGCAATGATCTGAATGGGGCAATAAGCCAGGAAATCTTCGAGAGTAAAATTTTTAAAATTTTTGGAATTTATGTTATCCTTATAATATTTCAATTTCAAAAAATAATTCTCATCTATCATTGGGGATTGAATAGTTATCGTGACAATGATTTTTCTTAAACCATCATTATCCAACTTAATTTTTAATATGTATAATCCATGGGTTTTACTAGATAAAGAAAAAAATAACAAAGTAAATATCAATTGCTCTATTCTTTTATAATCATGAATAAAATTAAATTCTAAATCTTCTAAATCCATTTCAATCTTTACATCGAAATATCTCTGCATGAAATTTACGATTTTTTGAACAATTTCAATTACTTGCCTAAAATCGAACCCTTCATATTTCGATTGAAAACTATTTGTAGTTATCTTGGTATAATCTATTATATCAAGGATATTATAAAGTAAAAATAATGAATTTAACTCAATATTTTCAATATCATCAAGTATTTCTTTTGATAAAGAGCTTCCTGCAAAATTTATAATATACATTGCAAAACCTAATATAGAATTTAAAGGTGTCAAAAGTTGATGATAAATCTTACTAAAGATTAGATTACGAGATTGTTCTATTTCAGAAATAGTATGAAGTTGTCTTAACAATTGCTGGTTCTTATTTTTTAGTTCACTTTTATTCTGAATAACAATTTCTTCAAGATTTTCAATATAAGTTCTTTGCTCACTTAAATAGAAGAATGAATATATCAAAAAACCAAGAACTTTCTGAAGTTTCGATAGTATCATTTTTTTTTCAAATCCAATGGCTAAATGACTACTAAATGATTTTTGAATAAACAAGGTCAAAAGTGAACTAAATTGATTTTCAAATGAGATATTTATATCATATTGGACAAAACCTTCATTTGATGAATTATTTAAAGAATAACTATACTCATATTTTATTTGATTTAACATGAAATTCAAGTGAAAATAACCTTGGATAGCACCAAAAAAATTAGCTATTTTATTCAACATGTATTGGAAAAAAGTATCTATTTTTTGATTTTGACTCTCCTCTTTTATTATTTCATGTAAAGTCCATTCATAAAATTCATTTAATATACTACTCTGCTGATATTCTATATTACTAATGTATAATTGAAATGAAGAGAAGATAAAATTAAAGAGATTTTCATTATTTTCATACTCTTTTGGATATAAGAAAAAAAGTGAATAATCTTTTTTTTCATCCTTTATTATTTTAGAAATTAAATTGTTTGAATTCTGAAATTTTAAAAATTCATCTATTTCAAATTCTTTTTTTTCAATCACTGGAAAAGTAAAAACATTAAAATAATAATTTCTTAAATCATTAAAATTAATAAAACATGAAAGATGCTTTATCTGCAAGCTATGCAGTAAAATTAAGAGTTCATCTTTGAAATTCTCATTTATATCCATAATTAATCTTAAATTAATAAAAATATCGGTGATGTCAATCTTTTTAATCTTGAAAAATTTATTAAAAAGTGAATACTTATCAAAACTATTAAGGATACAATATGAAAATAAATTCAGTCAAATCAAAATTGGATCTTGATAAAAAGATAATAGATGAATCAAGAGATTATGCAAAAGAAATAGTTGAAGATGTTCAAAAGTTCATTGATTTAAGATCAACTTCATCAGTAGAAAGAGCTGTTTTAAGACTTTTTGGAGTTGAATGGTATTCAGAAGAGCAACAACTCCCTTATGTAAACATTATTGTAGATAAATTGATAAATGATAATCTAATCTCAAGAGGATCAACTTACTATCTAGTTAATGGTCTTTTAAGAACAGGTTTGCCTCTTAAGGAGTTTTGTGACAATATTGTCAGTGGTAAAATATCTTTTAAATCTATTGAACCATTAGATTTTGAAGTAGTCAAGAAAAAAGCTATGGATATGGCTTTATCTTCTTCTGAAAAAATAGAACAAAATGTTGTTAAAAGAAATCAAATGATAAAAGATTATGGAGAAGGACAACCTCCATATCTTTATTTAATTGTTGCAACCGGCAATATTTATGAAGATGTTGTTCAAGCACAAAATGCAGCAAGAAGTGGGGCTGATATCATTGCTGTTATAAGATCTACCGCCCAATCTCTTTTAGATTATGTACCTCATGGAGCAACTACTGAAGGATTTGGCGGAACATATGCGACCCAGGAAAATTTTAGAATAATGAGAAATGCATTAGATGAAGTATCAAAAGAAGTCGGTAAATATATTCGTCTTGTAAACTATTGCTCTGGACTTTGCATGCCAGAAATTGCAGCACTTGGTGCCTTGGAAAGACTAGATGTGATGTTAAATGATTCTATGTATGGCATACTATTTAGAGATATAAACATGCAAAGAACTTTCGTTGATCAATACTTTTCAAGAATGATAAACTCTTTTGCCGAAATTGTAATAAATACTGGTGAAGATAATTACCTTACTACAAGTGATGCCTTTGAAAAGGCTCATACTGTTTTAGCTTCTGAACTTATAAATGAGCAATTCGCACTTAAAGCCTACATGCCTCAAAGGCTCATGGGACTTGGACATGCCTTTGAAATTGATCCTGATATAGAAAATCAGTTTTTATATGAACTTGCTCAAGCTCAGATGATTAAAGAAATATTCCCAAATTCCCCTCTTAAATATATGCCCCCAACAAAATTTATGACTGGAAACATATTTAGAGGTCATGTTCAGGATGCTCTTTTTAATGCGGTATCTATCATGAGCGGACAGACAATCCACCTACTTGGTATGCTAACCGAAGCCATTCATACTCCTTTCATGATGGATAGGCATCTTTCTTTAGAAAATGCAAAAATGGTATTTAAAACTATGAGAAATATTTCTGATGAAATTGAATTCAAAAAGGATGGTATCATTTCAAATAGGGCAAAAAAAGTATTGAATGACGCCCATAATCTTTTGAAAGAAATAACAAAAAAGGGACTTATGGAATCTATTTCTGAAGGAATTTTTGCAGACATTAAAAGATCACTTGATGGAGGAAAAGGTTTTAATGGTGTTTTCATAAAGGATGATAATTACTTAAATCCATTTGAAAAGATATTTATTGAAAAATTAAAAATGAGAAATCCCCAGTTTTCTTAAATAATAGCAATTATGGTGGAATTAGTAATTTTTGATTTTATAAATTAATTTTATTAAAAAATAAGGTGGATAAGATGAAAATAAAAGAAATAGATTTGAAGAAGGTAAAACCATATGGTGATGCTCTCGATGATGGTAAAATTCAATTTTCCTTTACCCTCCCAGTTCCTTATGGAGATGAAGCAAAAGAATGTGCAAAAAGATACTTAGAACTTTTAGGTTTTGAAAATGTTATGATAACCCACATGGATAAAATGGGTCTTGGATTTTCATTTTTCATAGCTTATGGGATTGCAAATAAAACTATTGATTTCACTTCCATAGTTGTACCAAAGGCTACTAAAGAAGTGTGGGATAAGCATACCATTGTTGAAAAAATCGAAAAAGATCTAGGTAGAAAAATTGTTGTAGTTGGAGCTTGTATAGAATCGGATGCTCATACCGTTGGGATAGATGCTATTTTAAATATGAAAGGTATTGCTGGACATAAAGGACTTGAGTCTTATCATGGTATTGAAGTCTATAATCTTGGAGCACAGGTTCCTTCTGAAGAAGTCATAGCTTTTGCCAAAAAGGTAAATGCTGATGTAATATTGATTTCCCAGATTGTCACACAAAAAGATGTTCATATAGCTAATATGACAAAATTTATTGAGCTTTTAGAAGCAGAAAAATTAAGAGATAAAGTCCTTACTGTAGCTGGAGGGCCTAGAATAACTCATGAACTTGCACTTGAACTCGGCTTTGATGCTGGATTTAGTGTTGGAACTTTCCCAGAAGATGTAGCAACATTCATACTTCAAAGTTTACTAAAGAAAAAAAATGACAAAAGAATTTAATCTCTTACCTGGACCTTCTGGATTTATAAAAGGTTTTGAAAAATATTTACTCAAGACTCCAATATCTCAAAGAAGTAGTGAATTTTTAAGTTGCTGGTATAATATTAAAAACAATTTAAAACTACTGTTGGATAATCCTTATGGTGATATCGCTATTTTAACATCATCATCAACTGGAGCTATGGAAGCCGCAATAGTTTCTTTAACTTCCAAAAATAGTAAAGTATTTGTTATATCTACTGGCAAATTTGGAGATAGATTTTTTGATATCTGCAATTCTTTTTCTATCTCTGCAAAAAAGATTTCTTTTTTAGAAAACAGGAAAATTGATTATGATCTAATAGAAAAAGAACTTTTAACTTCAAATTTTACTCATATTACATTTCAGATTTGTGAAACTTCTTCAGGAATTTTCTGTGATCCAAAAATTATAGGTAAATTAGCTAAAAAATATAATCTAATTTCAATAGCCGATGCTGTTTCTTCCTTTACTTCTGATTATATATACCAAGAACTTTTTAGTTTAGATGCTATTTTAATAGGTTCTCAAAAAGGATTAAACTCTCCTTCTGGTGTTTCATTTATAAGTTTAGGTAGAAAAGCTATTGAAATTATAAAAAAAAATAATATCAATGCATATTACTTCAATCTCAATAGATATCTTGATGATCCTCCATTTACACCTGCTATTAATACATTATTCTATGTGGAACAAATCTTGAAAGAGATTTCAAAATTGGGTTTAAAATACATTATTGAAAGAAATATAAAAATTGCAAATGAATTAAGATTAAAATGTCAAGAATATGGAATAAAGCAATTTCCATTTCAAAGCTCAAATGGTGTATCTGTGTTTGAATATGAAGATGCAGAAAATTTTATTGAATTTTGCAAAGATAGTTTTTCTTTATATTTAGGACATGGACAAGGCTTATTAAAAGGTAAGGTTTTTAGAGTCGCACATTTTGGTTTGACACCAATGAAAAACTATTATATATTTAACTTGGCATTAAGAAATTTTTTTAAAAATAATTCAGCTAAGGTAAAAAATTGAGTAATATTAATAATATGCCTAATGTCATTGATGGAAGAGTATTAAATATCATACTGCTTTCTGCTATTAATATCATTAAACAAATTAGTAATACAAACTTAGTTAAAAAACACATTTATACTTCCAATGAAAGTTTAGCTGTAAATAGTGATTTATTACTTATAAAGTTGTCTGGTGATTTAAAAGGTGATATTATTATTAAATTTGATGATAACTTGAAAAAAAATGTATTGGAAAATTTTTTAAAAAATTATTCAAATAGTCAAATAAATAGTGATAAACCCAATGAAGAAGATTTAAATCATTCGGCTTATCTTGAGATAGGAAATCTTATTTCAGCTAAAATCGTAAATTTCCTTTTTGCAGATGGTAAAAAGGTAGATATATCATCAGTCACATTTATTTCTCAAAGAGATGAAATATATTATGAAACTATTTTTGCTATCGAAATGACTAGTAGTGCGGGAGATCTTTCTATCTTTTTAGGGATTAATGAACTAAAATTTGAAAGATCTATATCATTTATCTTTTTTGGTTTTTCAGAAGATTTAATCGAAGAGATAACTAATGAATTTATTCCAAAAGGTTTCGAGGTTTATTATGCTGAAAATAGTAAAAATTTTATTGAACAAATACAAAATAAAAAATTCGATATTGCCGTAATCGATTTCTATATTGTTAATCAGGAACTCAAGATTTTTTTGAAATCATATTTTTCAAATTTAAAATACAAGATAAACCTTATATTTGGTATTACTAAATTGGATGCTTTAAAATTTCAAGGAGTACCTGCAAATTCGGAAAATTATCAACTAATAGGTCTTTTTTTAAAAACATTTTCAACAAAAGAGATTATTGGTTATCTCTATTCTGTTCTTCAAAAAATAGGGATTAAACCTGATGATAGAAGAAAACATGTTAGAGTAAATATTACAGATAACAATAGATTTTTTATTTCTGTTAATGAAAAAGATAGCAAATTTACTGCTAAACTTAAAGATATTTCTATTGGCGGTTTTAGGGCAGAATTAGATTCGCCTGAAAATAAAGATAAAATTGAAGTTGGCAAAATAATTAATTCAGCAGATATGTTTTTAAAATACAACAGATTAAAAGTAAGCTGTAAAATAGTATATATAAAAGACAATACCTTTTCTGCCTCTTTCGTTAATCTTATTGAACAAGATAAAAATATCATTTCTAATTCAATATTTAAGATTCTCTGTAATAAATAATTATTTGTTGAATATAGACGAAACTGATATCAATAATATTACAAATTTAGTTATATAAGGGTAAACCTTATTTAAAGATTGTAAAAAAGTTTTAAAAAAACCGAGTTTGACGCCGAGTGTTTTGTCTAGATCCTATATATTTGAGATCATCATATATGATTAATAAACTGAAATTGTTTCTACTTTATTAAAGATTTTAAAGTAATTCATGATTATTATAAAATAACTACTCAAAAGAAATAATTTCATATTTTTAGAAATTTTCTTTCATCTCCTTCAAGAAAATAAATATTTTCTGTTGGATTAAACGTTGAATAAATTTATTGTTTTTTTTTAAGTAAATAAATAGTAAAAGGCATAAATTAAAAAAAATATTAAATAGCCTATAGATTCAGGAAGCTTGAGGTTCAAGATAAATACTTTAAACTTAGCAAAAAATAATAAAAACAATGATAACAAATTAAATAATCCAGATCCGATATTGCTAAAAATGTAAAAAGGATTGATGAACAAAGAAGCAACTATAAAATAAATGGCAAAACAAAATAAGGGAATCGCAATCAGATTTATAATGGGACTCAGTAAATTTGTTTTACCAAAAGTTGAAAGAATTATCGGGAGTTGAAAAATGCTTATATTTAAACTAAATAAAAATGGCAAAAGCAAAATTTTAAAAACCTTCTTTTTAGATTTTGAAACCATAAGATAAACTGCAAGTATTGCCAGTATTGCACTTAAAGAAAGTAAAAAACTTATAGATAAGATATTCGTTGGTTCAAACATAAAAACTAATAATGTGAGCATCGCACAGATATTTTCAAAGCTTGGTTTTAAGTTATATCTTTTTATCAAAATAGCAAATAATAAAGAGAAAAATGCCCTTAAAAAAGACACCTGCCAACCAGCAAAAGCCAAATACAAAATGGAAAACAAGATAAAAATAAAAGAATTTGAAGTAAATATCCCGACAATTAATAATAAAATACTTAAATGCTGCCCAGAAAGGGCAAATAAATGAGATGTCCCGGTTTTTTGAAAAGCATCCTTCAAAGGTTGATAAATAAATTGATTGCTTCCAGTAATAATAGCATAGATATTTGCTGCATTCCATCTGTCATAATACTTAAAAAGTCTTTCAAATATGATTTTTCTTATTTCAATTCTTAACTTTCCAAACCAACTACCATCTTTTATCTTTGCTAAAGAATCTACCCGTGAAAGAGAAATTCTTTGCTTATCCTCTAAATAATTAATATTTGAATATTTTTTAAGTGTATCTGTTGAAAAAAGAAATATACTTCCAGATGATATTGATGATATTGTATCTGAATATAAATAGACAAAAATTTTCGTCTTTTCTATTTTCTTTAAATCTGTAAATCCAATAATATAAGATTTGATTCTTGAATATTTTTCATAATCTTGACTAAAATCGGTCGTTCTCAAATAAAAGTATGGATATTTAGCTATGTATTGCTGCAAGGTTGAATAGTTGTAAGATAAATCGCCAACAGAAAATCTATATAAAATGGCAAAAGTGAAAATTATAAAAACAAAAATAATGAAAATTAAAATTGTATTAGTATTATTTTTAAGCAGAATGTATGAAAAAATAAATAGAACCATCAAAGTAAAGAGTAATATTATACTTATAAGGTAAAATTGATTCAAAAAATATATATTATTTAATATTTGCTCCCCAACAAAAGAACCAAGCAAAATAAGGGGAGATGTTAAAAAGAATATTAATCTATTACAGGATAATTTACCTTTAGTATTTAACCACTTTATTAAGTTCATCGTTCATTTCATCTATAGATTTTAATATTGCACTTTCAAAATCGTAATCTTTGTATCTATCTAGGTATGAATAGAGAATTGACCTTGATGCATTAACAACAAAACCAAAGTTTTCTTTTACTATATTACTCAATGATTCGATTGTTCCACCTTGAGTTCCATAACCAGGAATCAAAAAGAATAAATCTGGAAATTCTTCTCTTAATAATTTGAGTTCATCTTGCATTGTTGCCCCTACAACGATACCAACAGGTAAGAACCCATTTTCCTTATTGTAATCTGAAAAATATTCGGTAATTCTTTTTGCTACATGCCAATAAAGAGGTTTCCCTTCTATCAATTTATCCTGGAAATCATTTGAAGATGGATTTGAAGTTTTAGCAAGAATAAAGGCACCTTTTTCACAAGTATCAATAGATTTCTTTAAGGATTTAAAAGAATCAACACCTAAATAAGGATTAATAGTTAAAAAATCTGCATCAAATGAAGTAAACTCATTTTCGAAAATCTTAGTCTTTCCTAAAAATCCATCAATATAGCCTTCCATTGAAGAATCTATATCATTTGATTTGGCATCAATAATAACTAAAAAACCGAGTTCTTTCGCATAAGAAACTGTGTTTTTAAAAGTTAAGACTCCTTCAACACCAAACCTTAGATATAAGGAAAATTGAGGCTTGACAACCGCAATCTTATCTTTGCAAAGTTCAAGGACTTTTTTATTAAATTGCAAGATTGCATAAGAATAAGCGCTCTGGGTCTTGCCAAAATAGAATTCGCCTTCTTCAATAAACTTCGAAGGTATCTTTTCTATGAATGGATCAAGACCCAAACAGATAGCAGATTTCCTTTTTTTCATTTCGTAAATCAATTTATCTATAGATAACATTTCACCACCTTTTTATTTTGAAAACAACTATAAATCTGATTAGAATATTTTCAACATTTAATTTAAATTTATTAAAGCATGCCTTCACATTTAAAAGAAAAAAATGAATTTGCTACTATTATATGATCCAACAATACAATACCAAAATCTTTAGCCATGGTCGATATTTTATTTGTAAAAGCAATATCTTCTGAAGAAGGTGAAGGATCACCACTTGGATGATTATGAACAAGAATTAGCTTCGAAGATTCAAATTTCAAAGCATAAGAAAAGATCATCTTAACATTTACATAAGCAAAATCGATAGTTCCATATGAAATTATAGAAGTTGAAATTACATTATTATGTGTATCTAAGTATACTGCTATAAAAGTCTCTCTGTCTGGAGCACAGAAATTTCTAATATACTTTACGACTTCTTCCGCAGAAGAAATTGTCGCTGGCCATCTTGATTTAAAATCTAAAAAATATTGTATTATTTTGGTTATGGCAACTACTTTTTCTTTAATCTTGATGGAGCAATTTGAATCCCATAGCAAACTATGAGTATAGATAGATCTATAAATAAATTCTATTACTTCCTTTAGTCCAGTCGAATCTAGATCCAAAATAATTTTAAGACTTTTTTCCAAATTCTTACTACTTTTTTCATTTACTTCACAATCATTTATGATTTTTTCAGCCAATTCCATAAGTAAACCTCGATTAGATTTTAAATACCAATTTCAAAAATTAAATAGTAAAAAATCAAATAAATATTACAAAATTTTTCTTAATTCTCTTGAAGATTACATAAAATGCTTTAATTTAATTATAGAGATGGAAAAAGATCAGAAGCAAATTATTTCGGATTTTGATTTTAATACCGATTTGGGTGATATTATATCAAAAAAAAGTCACCTAATATCATCTTTATATGCCTTTGCAAAAAAGTTTGAAAATTTTACTTATTCAAATATTTACAAAGATACTATAAATTTTACTATCGAACATATTAAAAAGATTTATGAATTCGATGAAGGAACATTCATAAATTACAACAATGAAGAAGATCAATTTTTTATTCAGGGGAAGGAAATAGCATATAAAATTTATGATTCAACCCCATTTAAACCAGATGAAATGCTCAATTTCGCTAAAAATTCACTAACCATAACATTTAAGATTTTTAATGAGAAGATAATTGGAAAAATCTCTAAAAAACCAATTTCATCACATATTTATATCCCCATAGCCTATCAAAAAGAGCTTTTTGGCTTTTTATTATTTGAATCTGAAAAACATTTAGATATCAACTCTGATGATATATCAATTCTATCTATTATAGCTTCCCAGATGGCTTTTGCATTAAAAAATGCTCAACTTCTCGAAAAAATTGAAGCAAACTTTTTGGATACTATAAATTCCTTAGTATCCGCTATTGAAATAAAAGATACTTATACAAAAGGACATTCTTCTAGAGTTTCATTTTATACAGTAAATTTTGCATTTTTCATTAATTTACCCAAATATCAGATAAAATCATTAGAGATCTCTGCTTTGCTTCATGATATAGGGAAAATAGGGATTCCTTATGAACTTTTAAATAAAAAAGAAGAACTATCCACAATTGATTTTAATTTTATAAGAAAACATCCAGAGATGGGAGAACATATACTTGAACCATTAGAATTTCTTTCAAAGGAAAGAAGAATTATTCGCCATCATCATGAAAGATGGGATGGTTATGGCTATCCAGACAAATTAAAAGGTGAAGATATCCCTTTTGAAAGTAGGATTCTGGCTTTAACAGATTCTTTAGATGCCATGGCGACAGATAGACCATACAGAAAGGCTCTTGATTTTAGAAATATAATATTGGAATTTAAAAAATGTAGTGGAACCCAATTTGACCCACATTTGGCAAAATCATTTATAGAGTTTCTAGAAAAAAATCAGCAGGTTATCAGGAGGCATAATGAGACTTAAAAACACATTAGAAGATCTAGTATATAATCTTACTGATAGCATTATTTCTTCATATAAAGAAGATATACCTAAAAACCCAAAATTTAAACTCGATGTCGTATGTTATGTTTTAAATAGGATACTACCTGAATATATAATTTCATATCGCGGTCTGATATATGAAGAAATGGAATTGAAGTATGATTCGCAAAAATTCACAGATATCATTAGCCTTATTTATGATGCAATAAGAACGATTAAAAGCAGAAGAAAAGAAGATATTTCAGACAATATTTCTGAAGAAATAGAATGGGGTTATACATCTATTGAATCGGAAGATTAC